>ERZ791905.7-NODE-7-length-298882-cov-18.912930_pt1 | contig 298882 bp, 247 predicted proteins | sample MGYA00510147_ERZ791905 | MGnify/ENA primary metagenome ERZ791905 (study PRJEB30046, sample SAMN00792084) | human gut metagenome | study: EMG produced TPA metagenomics assembly of the A metagenome-wide association study of gut microbiota in type 2...
ATTACAGAGAATAATTCCTAAACAAAAAGCGTTAGTCTTTGTAGAGTTTGAATAACGGATTAAAATGCCGAAAGCCTGTATTTATGCGGGCTTCCGGCATTTGTTTTATCAAATGGCTCTAGTTTGGCTCTATTTGTGGGGAGAGTAATTGATGCAAATATAATTATTCAGAAGAATGAAAAGGAAAAAATGATATGAAGAAATGCAAACTTCTTTTATTTGATTTAGACGGAACTTTATTACAGAGTGACAAAACAATATCAACCAGAACATTATCAGCTCTAAAAAAATGCAGGGGAAATGATATATTGATAGGTGTTTCCACCTCCAGAAGTGAGCAAAACTCTTTGGTATTTTTAAATGAATTGATGCCCGATATTTTAATATCGAGTGGAGGTGCATTAGTAAAATACAAAACAGAATATATTTATAGGGCAGAATTTTCCGAAGAAGAAACGAATGTGATGATTGACATGGCAAGAAATATTTGTGGAAATGATTGCGAAATTACGATAGACACAATAGATGCACATTATTGGAATTATAAAATAGATCCTAAGAAGTTAGATAAGAGTTGGGGAGATAGTATTTATACAGATTTTTCAGATTTTAACGAATGTTCATTAAAAATGTGTGTTGAGATATTTAATCAAGATAAGGCAGATAAGCTGACTCGAAGTCTCTCTGATTGTGATTGTATTCGTTTCTCTGATGGATTTTGGTACAAGTTTACAAAAAAGAATGTGACGAAAGAAAACGCAATTATGAAGATTACGGAAGTATGTGGATTTAGTACAGATTCAATTATTGCATTTGGAGATGATTATGCAGATATCGGAATGCTTGAATTATGTGGAACAGGTGTTGCAATGGGGAATGCGATTGATGAGGTAAAAGAGAGAGCTGATATTGTAATTGGTTCAAATGATGAAGATGGTATTGCGGGTTTTATTGAAAATGAAATATTATAGATATGTACATGGAGAGGAAATATGGTGGAAGTAAAATTTTATGATACGGTTAATGATGAACTATTGAAATTTGCAGTGATTATCTCACAGAGTAACGGCAAGTGGGTATTTTGCAAGCATAAAGAAAGAGATACATATGAAGTGCCGGGAGGGCATAGAGAAGATGGTGAGGATATTCTTGAAACAGCCAAACGAGAACTATATGAAGAAACAGGAGCAATAACTTTTGATATTACTCCAATTTGTATATATTCTGTGACTGCACCAGATAATTTCGATGGAATGGAGACTTTTGGAAAATTATTCTTCTCAGATATACATACATTTGAAAAAGAGCTTCACAGTGAAATTGAAAAAATAGCAATTATGGATGAACTACCGATTAATTGGACTTACCCAGAAATTCAACCCAAACTGCTGGAAGAAGCAAGAAAAAGAGGATTTTGCCCCAAAAAGGACGAAATAAAATGGCTATTTTTTGATGTTGGGTCGACATTGGTTGATGAAAGCAAAGTTTATGAAGACAGGATGAAAAGGATAGCGGATTTATCAGGTTTAACTTACGAGCAAATTTATAAATATGCCATGTCGTTTTATAAAGAAAACAAAAAAGGAGACTTAGAGGTAGCAAGGCAATTGGGCGTGAAACTACCTAAATGGGAATCGCAATACGAAAGGCTGTATACAGATACCAAAGATTGTCTGAAAAAGTTAAGTAGAATTTATAAAATTGGTGTAATTGCAAACCAATCACTAGGAACTTCTGAGAGATTAGAAAATCTTGGAGTACGAAAATATATTGATTTGATTATCGCATCAGCAGAAGAAGGTGTTTCAAAACCAGATAGGCGAATATTTGAAATTGCATTGGAAAGAAGCCGTTGCAGACCAGAGAATGCAGTTATGATTGGTGACCGTATTGATAATGATATTGTACCTGCAAAACAGTTGGGTATGAAAACTATATGGGTAAAACAGGGATTTGGAAGTTTGTGGAATATAACAGATGAGAGTGAAAAAGCTGATATTGAAATTAATAACTTATCTGATATATTAAAATATTTATAGGGAATGAGTCTATGAAATAAGATTCAAATTACAATTGTTCTTGCAGAACATATGATATATATGCTAGGGTACTCTTTAAGGAAAGTACCCATGACAGGGCGTTAAGTGTCTGGGGGGCTTGCTTAGCGCCGATGACGGCTTATGAGATCATTTCGATTTTCATTGGGATATTAGCATTGTTGATGTCCTTTGGTAGCTTGATTATAGCGTTGCTTGCCTTTCTCGATAAAGAGAAAGGCTCTTCGAGGAAGAGCAGGCGAAAATAAAAATGCCTATCCTGTCTGCCAACAGGATAGGCGGTGTCTGTAAGGACATTTCTTTAGCCTAAACTCGGAGCATCCACCTTTGGAGAGGGTCTCTTTCATATTTTGAAAACTACTTGATACTCCATTTTCTACACTCTTACTCATTGTGTAAGTAATTGTTGTTGTAGAGAAATCTTTGCTATAAGAAACTTTAATTTTTAAAATTCCAATCCATTCTTGCATATTTATCTGGAACAGGGATATTGTGTGCCTTGCAATCATCTTTCATCTTTTGAAAGAAGCGGTAGAAAGCACAAGCAAAGGCATCTGCCATGTGGTTGTTGTAGAGGAGCTTTTCATCCTTAGGCAAGAAAGAGATAATCCAATGTGGGATGACCGCAGCTAGAGAGTTCCTTAAGAAAATAAATCATGAGGGACTGCCATTGTTTAATCCTTTGCATGGAGAGGGAGGAACAGGGAAGAAAGGCAGTAAGACCTCTGGAGGTAATGAATCCAAAGAAGTGAAGTGGAATCCAATTGCAAAACAGCTATATAATGCAATCATGTGGGTGATTGTAATTATATATGCTAAGCCAAACACAGCAATATATGAGGTCAGGGAAAAGGTGTGGAAATTTAAAAGCTATGAGCCATTTCCAAGTCAGGTGAAAGCTGTAAATACTATAATAAGTAAGAATATAGTTGGAAAACGTTGACCGAAGCAATTGATGAGCTTAGACATGATAATGACATTAGAGATGGAATGTGTGATTTTGATAAGCTGGTAGACATTATCGGTAACTATAAAGATAAAGAAGGAAACCCTGTTGTAATAGAAGCCAAGTTTTAAAGCAGGCAAGCAGACTTTAGATATGCAATATCCTTGATGCATATTCTTGTCGATTTAGAGTGATATTACATTGAAAATGCCAAGGGGCTATGATAAAATTTCATTGGGTGCCACCATAACGGTAGGCGGTTGGCCTTCTACGGAGGGACTGTGACCCTCCGATTACATAGAAACCCGCAAGGGAATCGAAAGAAGTCATTGATTTCTTGGAAAGGAGGGCTAAGCCATATGAGTATTGTTGATTTTATCGCAGTGGTAAGCTTCGGCTTAACCTGCTTTGGATTAGGGTATTCCTTTGGTAAGGATAATAATAAGACACAAAAATAGCCGCCCCGACCTAGCAAGTTGAGCGACTATTTTTAGTTAATTGATTTAATGGGTCAGCCGTCTATCGGTGGCACCCTTTTTGTATTATTAATATATCACGTATTGGTTTAAAATTCAACTCAAAAATGACTTTTGGGAATATGTGAGTCAATCTGATTTTTCCTTTAGAAGCTTTGGTGTTGGAATTGTGGTATAGACAAAAGAATACGATATGACATCTATGCAGTAAAAACATGTTTCGATAAAATCTAAATTTCGAGCGTGAACGTCATTAAGAAAGTTTCTATGATATAATAAAATTATTACTAGGAGAGGTTTTTGTTGTTGATAAATAATGGAGTAAGAAGATTACCAGTTTATTTAGAAACTCAAAATAAAGGAGATAATTTCAAATGAAGATACTAATGATTGGGAATGGATTTGATTTGGAACATGAATTACCAACTAAATATACACAGTTTCTTGAATTTGTCACAAGATTTAAATATGCATATTCATCGGCAAATAGTGTACCCCAAAGGTTATATGATATAAAAGATGATTATTTGAAAATGATTTTTGAGAATACTGAATGTGAAGATAGAGTTGTAGCGCTACATGTTTTTACGGAAAATAATGTATGGATTAATCATTTTGAAAAAGTATATAAGAAGCATTTGGCAAATAAGCAAAATTGGATTGACTTTGAAAGTGAAATATCATCCGTGATTCAAGCTATGGATGGATTGATAAAATATTATGAAAGTATTGAAACAGGGGAAAGCAAAAATGAAAATTTGGAAAAATATTATAAAAATAGACTAGCTAATATTATAAATCAGAGTGAATTGAAGGTAGAAAATGTAAAAGCATATATTCCTAAGTTATTATGTGACTTAAATAAGTTAATAGGTGCATTAGAGATATATATTTGGGATTATGTTGGAAATAAAGAACTTAAATATTACAATCCAGATATTGAAAAAGTACATCCTAGTAAAGTATTTAGTTTTAATTATTCTGATACATATAGAAAATTGTATGCCTGTAACAGAAAAGAAATTGAGTATTCTTTTGCACATGGCATGGCAACTAATAACATTCATTTTTTTTTTGGTAAAACTGATGCCTCGAAAGAAGAAATTGAAAATTGTATTCAACAAAATGCAGAGTGCAATAATATGGTATTAGGAATTGATGAATATCTTTCAGAGGACAGAAGAAGTGATGAAGTAGAGTTTATCGCTTTTAAAAAGTATTATCAGAGAATATATAAAAAGGCAGGAAATGAATATAAAAAGTGGCTGCAACAAATTGATGAAGGTGTAAAAGCAGGAAGAAAAGAAGAAAATACATTATATATTTTTGGTCATTCGTTGGATGTTACAGATGGTGATGTATTAAGAGAATTTATTAACCATGAAAATTTGAAAACTGTAATTTTCTATAGAAATAAGGAGCAATTAGGGCAGCAAATTGCTAATTTGGTTAAGATATTAAAAAGTGATACTGTGATTAAAAAAGTATATGGAAATAATCCTACTATTATATTTCAACAGCAAAGTAAAAGAGAAGAAATAGAGGGAAGTGCATTTGAAATTACGTCGGATACAATGCAATTGGAAAACATTTATAGATTAAGTCACTTTGAAGCAAGAAGTTTGATTGAAAAGATAAAATCTAAAATTGACCAAGAAGATTTAACATATTTTTATTCCCAAAAGGCAGTTATAACACTATTTGATGTAATGCAAAAAAATGGATTAGCTGTTATGTATATAACAAAGCTATTAGAGATAGCTCGAAAACTGATGAGATGCGATGGTTTACAAGAACCTGAACAGTTTGATGAAGAATACTGGGCTTATCAGGATTATGACAATTCTTTTTCATGCGACCCACTTACAATAAAATTTGTTAATACAATAAATTTGTATAATAGGAAAAATTTTGTTGCAAGTGAAATGGCAATGCAAAGCTATGATGAACAATTGCTTGAATATGAAAAGTTAATTAAGAGTAAAGAGAAAATAGATAAAGAAAGTTATAGTGCCATTATTAACAGTATCTTTTATATGTTTATTGATAAATATGGAGATATTGAAAAATTGTGGAATATACTTTTGAGAATATCAAGAGGACCAGGAGAAGAAGTTGCAAAAGATGTGTTGAAAGAGCTTATAGAAAACTCAGATGATGAATTGGATATTATAAGATATAATCATTTATTGCAAGAAATCCAGATGAATGAGTATTTTGATATACAAGCAGAAGAATTTGAAAAAAATTATGAATATGAGCAGGATGAATAGAAGAGAAGTATGAAGTAGCGAGTGGAGATGCTGATAAAAAGACGACATATTTAATTCATAAAATGTCGATAATAATGAATTTTTAAGTGACGATGCATGACTAATTTATATTAGAAATGTGATGATAAATGGTTGCTTAAAAATATGTCATGTAGATTATGTTGTTTATTTGTAAAGTTTATTTTGGGTTAGCTAAAAATTGCAAAGGAGGAGATATTTATGGATATTGATTATTTCTTAAGAACTAAATATGAAGAAAATCAAGTGGAAGGTGTATTAAGAACAGAGGAACTATATAAAAATATAAGCAACACGTATTTAAAACATCTCTTTGCGGTTATGCATCAAAGTATTAATGGCTTGCTTAGTTTTATGCAATCCAAAAAGAATAGTAATGGACATTATAATGCTACTGAAAGCAGAGAACTGTTAAGAATGATTAAATTGTATGAAGATATGGAATATGTACTTAAGTCTACGCCTTTAGCTTTCAAATTAGAAGAAAAGTATGATAATATGTTGAAATTTTGCAATGGTTTTTTGCAAGAAAGTGGTGGAAGTGAAATACCTGATGATTTGCCGAAATTTAATATAATAGAGTATGACCCTATTTTTTATATGTCAGAAATAATAACTGTTCCTTCAATAAATAATGACAATAATTTTGAGCTTAAAATGATAGGCGAAGGTTCCTATGCAAAAGTTTTTAGATATAGAGATGAATTTTATAATAAATATTTCGTTTTAAAAAGGGCAAAAAATGACCTTAATGATAAAGAATTGGAGAGATTTAAAAGGGAATTTGATGTCATGAATGAATTGAAATCGCCATATGTATTGGAGGTTCATAGATATGATGAAGAAAAAAATGAATATTATATGGAATATGCGGATGAGACACTAAAAAAATTCATAGAAAGAAATAACAGTACCTTAACAATAAAAAGACGACGAGGAATTGCGATGCAGATTTTCAAAGGATTCTCTTATATTCATTCAAAAGGGTATCTACATAGAGATATTAGTTTTACAAATGTGCTGTTACAACACTACGAAAATGATTTGACGATAGTAAAAATTTCTGATTTTGGTTTAGTTAAGATGAAACAAAGTGATTTGACAAGTTTCGGTAGTGAAATAAAGGGTTCACTAAATGACAGTAACCTTCAAATTGTAGGGTTTGGAAACTACAATATGGAGTATGAAACTTTTGCGCTTACAAGACTTATCTATTATGTGATGACAGGAAGATATAATTTGGAAAATATTAAAAATCAAAAAGTAAAGGATTTTGTACTGAAAGGTATATCATCCAATTTAGATGAAAGATATCATAGTGTTGCAGAGATGCAGCAGGCATTTGAGGTTGCTTTCCCTATTTCTGGATATTAGAATATTTTTAATCAGATATAGATTAAGTGATAAATAGATGTTGCTGATTTATATAGATATATTATTGCATGCGACTAAATGGAGGTACTTATGATAGATTATTTGTGTTATGTGAAGAAACAATATTCGAAAGAAAAAGAGTATGAGAAGTTTTTGGTAGGCTTAACAATACTTATGTTAATCGGTTATCTGATTACGGGTGATAATTTAAATCTGTTATTTATTTTCGGCGGCTTGTCTATTATGTATATATTTGGAATTCCATTTATAACTTATAGAAGAGAGCGAAAACAGGGAATAGTTGAAAAGAAAAAGGAATATATAAAGAAAGAATTTTTAGCAGAAGAATTTGAATGTATTGATAAAGTCTTGAACCAAGTAGAGAAGTATGATAATGCAAATAAGGTAGGAGCTCTTATTGAAACAGGGAAAAAGATTACTGAAAATGAATTGAAAGAAAATTTGGAAAAACATGAAGCACAATTTGAAAATGCAATGAAGGTAATAGACAATTTTTATTTTAAGAACAGTTTTAATAAAAATGATGGATTTTTGTATCATAATTTGAAAAAAGCTGATTTTATAAAAAGAAAAGCATATATAGAAAAAAGAATTGATGCCATAAATAATCCAGCAATTAATAGTGCTAGAATAATTGGAAAAGAGTGGATGCAACTTATTATATCTGTATTTGGGGGTTATATATTAGGAAAAATCGATACAACTTTAGCAAATGGACAGTTTTTTTCGACAATAGAACTTATTTTTATGACTTTAATATGTATTGTATTTATGATTATGAGTAATGTTTTTTCGAAACAAAGCTTGAAAAATGAAGCTATATCATATTACAGTATAGTAGATATTTTAGTATATGAAAGAAATATTTTGAACGAGCTGATAATGTCTTGGAATATTTGCTGACAACATGAAAAAGCAGCGTTATAATACCCTTACAAGGTCAAATTCTCCATATCCCAAGGCAACGCCCTTTATCCTCAAGGGGCAAAAATCTTTAGCCTAGGGAATGAATAAAATAACGAGAAAATAAAGACCTTGTAGAGCGGAAAAACCGTTCTATGAGGTCTTTTTCTTTTACTTAAAACCATGGAGAAAGCCTTGAAAATAGAGGAATATCGAGAGATAAGAGAGAAGAAAGAGAGAGCAAGCCAAGACCTTGAAGGAAGTCCTAAGATGCCTTGAAAGAGAAAATAGGTGAGGATAAAGGATTTTGCCTTTTGAGGATAAAGAGGGTTGCCTGAATATAAAACAGAGCTTCATAAATGGCGTAAATAAGCCATTTATGGGGCTTTTTCTTATGGGCTTTAGCCTGTTGAGTGCATCGGAGTTTCTCCCAACGGAGAAATGGAGATGTGCGAAACAATAAACCACCTGCTATTGTGATATGATACCTCTAAAGTAGACAGATTAAATATAAAAATCTGTTACTTTGGAGGTATTTTTCATGTCCAGAAAAGCAAAGTTTACACCGGAAGAAAAAGAACAGGCTGTTATAGATTATCTTGAAGGAAATAAATCTAGAATACAGATATGTGGAGAACTATGTATTTCTTCAAGAACCATTCAGGACTGGGCCTTGATTTATAGCAAACATGGACTTGCCGGTTTTTCAAAAAAATGCGAAATGGGTCTTATTCGAAAGAATTTAAAATGAAAGTGGTTGAGGAATATGTAAGAGGTGACGGCTCTTCCATTGATTTAGGAATAAAATATGATATCTCTTCCGGTCTTTTAAGAAAGTGGATTAGAATGTATAATGCCAATAGAGAGCTTAAGGATTACAATCCGAAACAGGAGGTCTATATGGCAGAAGCACGAAGAAAAACAACATTGGAAGAGCGGAAAGAAATCGTTGATTACTGTATCAATCATAATCGTAACTATAAAAACACTGCTGCAAAATTTGACGTTTCTTATAGCCAGGTTTATTCCTGGGTAAAAAAATATGACACCGATGGTGCAGATGGATTAACGGATCGGAGAGGATGTCACAAAACAGATGCCGAAGTGGATGAACTAGAACGATTAAAGCGTGAAAATCTGCGTTTGAAGCGTCAGTTGGAAGAAAAGGATATGGTAGTTGAACTGTTAAAAAAAGTGAAAGAATTCGAAGGGATGTGAAGCTTGGAAAGTTACGCCATGAATCAAAATATTTAGCAATCCGATATTTTTATACAAAGAAAAACTGGAGTATAGAATGGATGTGCAGACAGCTTGAGATATCAAGGGCTGCTTATTATGAATGGTTACATCGTGAAATACCGTATGAGGAACTTGAAAATATCAGACTTGCGGAACTTGTCAAAGAATACGATGAACGTTTTTGCCATATCTTAGGATACCGTCGAATGACATCCTGGATCAACCATTTCAATCATACATCGTACAGTAAAAACAGAGTCCACAGAATTATGAAAAAGCTGGGAATCCATTCTGTAATCCGTAAAAAGAAGAAAAAATATATTTATGCCAAGCCTGATGAAACGGCAGAAAATATACTTCAAAGAGATTTCTATGCTACTGTTCCCAATCAAAAATGGACTACAGATGTAACGGAATTCAAAGTACCTGGAGAGAAAAAGAAACTGTATTTAAGTGCCATTATAGATTTATATGACAGATATCCTGTAGCATATGTTGTAAGTGCAAGAAACGACAACAGATTAATATTTAAGACATTTGATAAAGCAATCGCAGCAAATCCGGATGCCAAACCGATTTTTCATTCGGACTGGGGATTTCAGTATACCAGCAAGACATTCAGGAAAAAACTTGAAAACCAGGAAATGGAGCAATCTATGTCCAGAGTTGGACATTGTATCGACAATGGACCGATAGAGGGTTTCTGGGGAATTATAAAATCTGAAATGTATCAGATGTACGAAATCATTGATGAGGTTTCACTAAGATATGCAATCAAAGATTATTTGCGTTTTTACAGTGAAGAACGTCCACAGGACAGATATGGCTGTAAAACCCCATCAGAAGTGCGCCAGGAAGCATTGTCATCTGATGTACCCACAGAATACCCGATTCCTGAAAACAAACGAATAAGCAAATGTAAAGAGAAATGGTGTGCATAGAAAAATGCCTGCACTTCAAAAGGAAATGCAGGCATCATCCACATCCAATTTTAGATATTTTACCTGTCTACTTGACAAGGGGCATATCATTGACGGGTGGTAATGATTATGAAAGATATTCGTAGAATAAGAGCGGACGGGAGTGTAAAAATATGATAAAATTAAAAAGGATATATTTTGGACTTGCTTGAAAATATATCTTGTAAATACAAAAAAGATTAAAGGGGAAGATATATGAATTGTTCAAATATAGGAGTTTTAGATGAATTACAAAAATTGGAAAACATGTGCGGGGAGTATAGTGGGGAATTAAAATTTTTAAGCAAAAAGATTAGAAGAGATATTTGGATTAGCGGTAAAAATGACTATATTCTTTCAAAGATGCTTAAGACCTTCAATTTAGTATTTGAATGTATGTACAATATCACAGGAGAATTTAGCTTAGGAACCATTATAGAATATGTGCTGTGCTTATCTAAATATGGTATTTTTATTAATTTGGCTTTAAATGCCACATATTATCAGAAATTAATAGATGATATACAGATGGAAAGTGCCAGACTAATTATTGAAGAGCAGTGGAAAGACATATATGCTTCAAAGGATGGGATGAAAACATTTATTGAAATATTTTGATGATATATTTACTAAATGCATTAATTTATATAAAGACAAGTTCTTTCATGAATTGAAAAGCACAGATGTACTATGCAGAGCTGTAAGAGATTGGAACCATGATACGGATAGGTTTATTCCATGGTCTAACAAGACTAATAACAGATGGAATCCGCCTGGAAAAACATATCTCTATTTATCTTTTTCAGAAAAAGAGAGTGTTTATTCCGATAAGTTATCCTTAAATGAATATGTATGCTTACAAGAAATAAGAGCTGAAAAAGGGAAAAAATTTTCGCTTTGTAAATTTGAACCTATAACAAAAGGGAATATTTTGGATTTATCGTATAATGATGTTTCATTTGGACAGTTGAAAGGTATTGTTTCAGATTATCAACAAGAGATGACTCAAAAGATGATAGACGAAATGATGTCGGACCCAAATTTGATAGAAAAATATGCAGGAAACAAGCGAAACCTCAAACGAGACATTAAGAAAAAGCAAAAGAAGAATCCGGTAGATGAGAGCATTATTCAGGAATCCTATGCAAAGCAATATTTAAAAATGGTTTGTAATTGTATATATAAAAAGGTTGATGAAAGTAGTGAAGATAAAAAGGAAAAGGCATATAAATCTTTTCACATTTTATCAGAATATTTGGAAAACAAAGGTGTAACAGGAATTATTTATCCTTGCACGAGAGACAATACGATTTCTGGTAAAAATCTGGTGTTATTCAGAAAAGAAGATGCTGTGCCAGTTGAAAATTCAATAAGGGAAATTATTTATTAGCATTATCAAGTAAAGGAGTGAGGTTAAAATTGGATAGTAATGATTATGAAGAGAAACTGCGTGAAATTAGGGCTGCATTAAATAGGATTCCTAAATATATGGAGAATCCTGAATTTAAAAAAGCAATAGAAAATACGCAAAGAGTGGTAGCTGTATTGGGAAATATGGTCGTGGCAATTTCTCAAAGTGAAGCGGTTAAAGCATTTGGTAGATTAGCTGAGCAACTAAGTAATATTAAATTACCACAGCTTTCAGAAGAGGCAAAAGAAGGGCTGGAAAATTATCATTATTTGAATAAGTTGGAAAGTTTACAATGGCCACTATATTTTTGGGTCAGCAAAGACCTTATGAAAGAATTAGCTCCATATACAAGTATATCAGAAGAAAATGAAGACGAAATAAGTACGATTGTTTGCAAATTTTGTACTGCTGAATTTATAGATGGACTGCTTGTGGATTGGAATAATTCCACTGTAATGGATAGGAAAAGGATTCCTATATTGCAAGAGGCTATTAGTTTATATAATAGTGAATTATATTATGGCTGTGTGTCAATTTTAGCTTGCCAGCTTAATGGAATTATCACAGACATATATAATATGCAAAGAGCATATGGGAAAGAGTTTGATTTAGAAGATGTGAAAAGGGCATATCAGAGTTTTAATCCACAAAAGAAAGTTCCGGCAAGAATTAAGAAGGATAGTGAAAAGACACAATTATTGTGGTTTATATCAGATGCTGAAGAAGGACTTATGTATTGGATTAAATCAATAGAATACATATATAACATTATTTTAACCTCTGAGGACAGTATGAATCAAAGTAGTCATCCATGTAGAAATAAGATTTGTCATGGAATACAATTAAACTTTGGAACAAGAGAGCATGCATTAAAAAGTATACTTACTATAGATATGATGATTCGATTAGGAGAAAACCTCAAGCACATTAATGAGAATAACGCAGAAAACTAAGGTACACTAAAAGAGTAGGGGAATTATAAGGTGTAAGTTTGTGCGAAATGCAAGAATCATAAAAACTAAGGACAAAAGTAAATGACTATTGTATAATAATCCTTATAAAAATTCAGGAGAGGAATGATGTAAATGGATATAGATAAAATTTTTAGTGCAATTTGGGAAGGAAAAGAATGGATTTTTAGTGGAATTGGTGTAGTGGCATTAGGCTTTATTGGAAAATGCATAATAGGAAAAAAGTCTGGTGAGAATTCAGATACATATACAGTAAAATCTAAAATGCACGATAATAACAATGTTTTAGGTGGAAACAATATTACAGGTAAGAAAAATCAAATTATTCAGAATGATAATAGTAATGCGATTTCTGTAAAAGGAAATGGTAATGTAGCTGGGAATGGAAATAATATTACAAATAATTTTATTTATCCTAACAATGACAATAATTTGAAAGAAAATGCTGATTCATGGTTTTCTGAAAGGTTTAATGTACTACTTTCGCTTTTAAATGATGCAAGGGGGTTTTTTTGAAAAAGAATATACAGTTGAATATGTAAGTTCTCTTATTGGATTAAAAAATGTAGATGAATTAAAAGTTTATTTAAATCAAGGGAAAGAGCCAGAGGATGAATTTAAGAAGAAATTTGTTGATGTATTTGGCGTAAATGAAGAGTGGATGGTACATGGCAGGGGTGAATTTCCGTTTGCATCAAATATTAAATTTTTATATGATAACCCAATGGATATATTGCGAAGAGAAGATTTGAAAGTCATCAGCAAATTTATTGTTGTTATTGGAGATGTAGAAGGAAGAAGACACGCATGTATTATAAGAAAAAGAGATGAATTATGCTATGAATTATATCCCAAGTATTTTGTCTTAAATTCAAATGTTGGTAGAGCAGGAACAAGACAATTGGTTGGTTTGTATAGATTTTTACGAGAAGCAGATAGAATAAAAAAACTTGCTGGTGTTGTGTATGATGCAAGCGAAGAACAGATGGAAAAATTAATGAAGGGTGAGTTTCAGCCAAAGAAAGTGGAACAATTTAAAGTGGCAAGTAATTTTTTCGATAGTTTTATGTGTATAAGTGAAAAGGAAATAGAGAGAAATAAGAATTTTGGGGATGAGGAATTTATTTTAGTACAACAAATAATTGCTGCCAATATTAAGGATTGCGATAGAATTAATCAGGAGTATGATTTAAAGCTTATTAAGAAAAATCTTGGAGAAGATTCTCAAGACAAAGAGGAAGAAAGTAATGATATAGATTTGTTTGATTCTTCAACTCCGTTGTGAATAGTTGCCATAATACTTTTCTGTAGTAGAATACCTGCTGATTTTTATCTGATAACAACTCTGTAATAGTGTCATAAAAAGGTGTAATACAATCATCACAGTTCCTTGTTTTTGGTTTTGTATATCCGTTTATATATTTATCAACAGTTCGTCTATCTACCTCCAATTCTCTAGCTATTTGACTTTTATTAATCCTCAATGTGCCATCCTCCAAAAATGGTTTTAATTTGTATAGGTCATTGACATTTTCTATTATTATATTTGTTATGATTTGATTTTTTAATATCATTATGAGTTCCTCCTTGTAACTCACATATCATAACATTTGTACATTCTTATTTAATACTTATTGTACATATTTAAGTATAACTTTATAAATACTTTATTTGAATTTATAATGCATATAATATGAGTTTTAATACATTCTAATCGCACAACATGAAGTATAAACTCATGCTAGGTGATTAAAAATGAGAAAAAAGAAAGATACACACAGCTTTGATTTTCGTCCTTTAGGACTGGCAATCAGAGAAGCCAGAGAGAAAGCAGGGCTTTCCAGAAATGATTTAGGCGATAAAGTCTTTTACGGAGAACGTCATATCGCAGATATTGAAAATATCGGAAAACACCCTAGCTTTCAGTTATTCCATGATTTAGTTACCATGTTCAATATATCTGTTGACGAGTATTTCTATCCAGCGAAGAATGTTGAAAAAAATACAGCCCGCCGTCAGATAGATTCGTCACTTGATTTATTGAGTGATAACGAATTAAAAATCATTCAAGGTACGATTGACGGTATCTTGAACAGCAGAGAGAATAAGAAGTGATTTGCTTCTTGTTTTCTCTGTTTTCCTATACAGATTCTTCAACATTTATTTGTTGATCTGCTCCGCAGGCAACAAATAAGAGCCGACTATCCTTATTTCTTTATCGTAAATTTACTTGTTACACAGTAATGAAAAAAGCCAATAGTTTGTAACTGGACTTTACAAACTATTGACTTTACATTTTGATGTCCACTCTTCAATGAATTATCATACGAATATATCTTCAATACTTTATAATTCAAGAGTAATAATAAGGCTATTGGCATGTACTTTTGCAACAATATTTCCGCCAAGAATGGCAACAAGTGTTTTTACTACCGCAAGTCCCAATCCTGTACTTCCATTATGTCTTGATTTATCGCCTGTATAAAAACGGTCAAAAAGTCGATTGCAATCAATTTCTGAACTGTCACTCATTGGATTTTCAATGGTAAATATAATATTATTATTTTCTTTCTCCATAAGTGTTATTTTTATCGTTCCAACAGAATACTTAATTGCATTTGTCAACAGATTTTGTAAAATTCGTTCTACCATATTTTTATCAGAATATACGTATATTGAATAATCTGGGAGATTTATTTCGGGTAAAATATTCTCCTTTTCTAATGCAACGGCATTTTCCGTAATTAAATTTATTAACATATTAGATATATTAAACTTTTCTTTTTCTGGAACTGTCTGCTGTTCTGCCAAAATAGAAAGGTCATAGAATGTTTCTACCAATTCTTTCATTTTTTCGGCTTTGCTAAAAATCACTTTTACACGCTGTGCTTGACTGGATTCCAAATTTTCTTTTTGCAATAATTGTAAATGACCAAGAATGACTGTAAGAGGTGTACGTAAATCATGTGATATATTAGCAACAGATTCTTTTAAATACTCTTCATTGCGTAATACGCCTGCGACAGCCTGTCGTTGTCTGATATTATATTGATTCAATATACCAGCCAGTCTTTCTAAATCTTTATCAATCAACGAAATGTCTAACATCTGCTGTGAATTTCCAGAATTCAATTCATTAACTTGATCCGCAAGATTACGGATTTGTTTTTTTAATTGAATATATCGAAATAGCAGTATTACTAAAAATATTGTTATGATAATTAAAATCCATTCTATGTTAGACATTTTCTCCACCTATTTAAAATCACATTTACAAAATTTTATCCACGAAAGCAATACCAATATACCAGACCATATACATCCTACTAAAATAGCTATCGGTTGAAAAAAGGTTTTCATGCTGACAACGATTCTGATTTGATAAGTAGGTAAAAAACCGACTGGTAATCTCAACATCATTCCATAGCCAAGATATAAGCTAAGACCAAAAATAATAATTGCTGTAACCGAGGTTGCTTTTACAGCATCCTGTAAATAGCAACAAATAAGTATTGCAATTAGAAATATCGCACTATTAAGCAGACAAGAATAAATGATTGCTTTTATAATATTGTAAAAAAACATTCCCACGTCTGCAACACCAAAGCGTCCAAATTCCCTTATGCACCCTGAAACTGGATAGACAAGAGCCATAAGATTAAAAGCAATTAAATACGATATTATTTTACTTGTAAAAATTTGTTTTCTGGAATGTCCAGCACTGACCTCTAAGTTTATTGTTCTCTTAGAAAATTCCTGTCCTAAAATCAATGCAAGTATAGCCGACATGATGATAAGAAGAAACGTAGAATCATACACCATTCCATTAAAAATATCAGCAAGAGAAGAAGCAATTTCTTCTGTCGGTCCCATGACCTCTGTAACATAAGTATCTGCTGTAAAAAATCCTAAAATAAATATTCCAATCATACCACACCAGTAAATAGAATTATGTAACAACTGATATTTTTCCAGTTTTAATAATTTATCCATAAAAAACACCTCCGGTTATTTCAAGTCTGTATGTAAAAAAGCACTACCTGCAATGAAATATAAAATAAAATTCCATAAAAAATCTACAAACAAGCAAAAGTTTGTCGAATAGACCTTTTGCAATGAAATTAACCTAAGTTGTCCCATTGGTATTATTCTGCTGATTATTTGTGCAGATTCACTGTTCAGCAAAAAAATCATAACAAAAAATAAAACCATTGAAACTGTCAGTGTTTTCCCCATATCACGAAAAATAAAAGCAAAAAACATCGGTAATGCACACAGTGTTATCATGGCAAACAGAGTTAGTAAAACCATAGTATATGTGCTATCATTCCAAAAAAGTTTTTCTCCAATATAAAATTGACTAATAATTCCATGTACAAATAATGGAAATACCAGAATGATAATACAACCTATTTGAGATACAATTAACTTTACTCTAAATATAGAACTTCTTTTATGTCCGGCAGTAATATAAGTATTTAAAGTTCTTCCACTAAAATCACTTCCAATGAACAATGCTATAAACACTATACTCAAAAAATAGAGTAACGGAATATTGTATAATGATGCCATAATTAAGTTTGAAGAGCGTTCTTTACTATCTAACAGCAATATGCTACTCAAAAGGAGATTGAATATTCCAATTCCCCAAAAATACCAACTGTGAAACAACTTATATAACTCAGTTTTTAGGAGATTTGACATCTTTTGTTCCTCCTATTTTGCTCAAAAAATAGTCCTCCAAAGTATCGCCAGATACAGAAAGTCCTGTTACAAGAATGTGCGATTCTGCCAAAGCAGACGCAACTGTCTCTAAATCATTCAAATAATCATACAAACGAATTATGCCATCTGGCATTAGTTTAAAGTTATCTGTATGAAGATTCTCTTCCAAAACCAGAACCGTTTTCTGAACATCTGTTGTTTTAATTGCTATATGTCGTTTACACCGTTCATTTAATTCATAATCGGAAATCTCTTCTATAATTTTTCCATGGTCAATCAGAATAAATTCTGATGCTGTTTGATACAATTCTTCTAAGATATGGCTTGAAACCAAAATGGTCATACCATATTCTTTATTCAAAATTTTTAATAAATTTCTGATTTCTACAATTCCAGCAGGGTCAAGACCATTGATAGGCTCGTCTAAAATCAATAGTTCTGGTGTATTTAAAAGTGCAACCGCTATCCCCAATCGTTGACGCATACCTAATGAAAAATTGCGGACACTCTTTTTACCTGTATCTTGCAATCCAACCATATCTAATGTCCTTTTAATAACTGATTTATCTGGTATGCCTCGTTGAATACGCTGTACTTCCATATTTTGATAGGCAGTCATTGACGGGAATAGAGCAGGCGTTTCAATCATACTTCCAATTCGTTTACGCTGTTTCTGCAATTCTTCTGTTCCAGAATTTCCCCATAAAGAAAGTGTACCACTTGTTGGAAACGCAAGCCCTGTGACTAATCTTAAAAAAGTAGTCTTACCTGCTCCGTTTTGACCAATAAATCCATAAATTTTTCCTTTTTTTATTTGCAAATTTATGTGGTCTAATGCTAATGTTTGTTTATATTCTTTGGTTAAAGACTTTGCTTCTAAAATAATTGAACTCATATCCCAAACCTCCTTTACTTAAACCAGTATAACGGGCAATTTTAAAGAATTTCTTAAATCGTAATGAGAAAAGTTAAAAAAATAATAAAGCTAAGGAACGTTTAATCCTTAGCTTTATGTAGGCGGTAGCCAATGCCCCAAACAGTATCAATAAATTCTGTATCAGAGCATATCGCTTTTAATTTATTGCGTAAATTACTGATATGAACATTAAGTGTATTATCTTCAGCAATATATTCTGTATCCCAAACACTTTGAAAAAGATTCGATTTTGAAAATACTTTATCTGGATATTTCATCAACAATTCTAAAATGCCAAATTCTTTAGCGGTTAAGGATAATTCTATTCCATTCAAAAATGCTGTATTTTTCTCTAGGTCTAAAGTCAGATTGTTATGTTGCAAACATTCTGTCTGGCTATTTTGAAATTGTACTCTTCGCAGATTACTTTCAATTCTGGCAAGCACTTCTTCCATATCAAAAGGTTTTGTGATATAATCGTCTGCTCCCAGACGAAGCAAGTCGATTTTATTTTGTGTAGTTTCTTTCGCTGAAATAATAATAACAGGTATCGTAAATTTCTTGCGTACATCAGATAAAATAATATCACCACTCCGATAAGGAAGCATAATATCAAGTATAATCAAATCAATTTTTTCTTTATTCAAAAAATCCAGAACATGAAGTCCATCATATTGGCAATGCACAGCATATCCTTTTTCTTTTAGAAAATCAGCCAATAACGCATTTATTTCTAAATCATCTTCAATAATCAATATTTTATTCATTAGCCTACCTCATTCCTGCAATGCTACTTTCCCATTATACATTTAAGGTTGTATTTCCTCAATACCATTGCAACCAATTATATGAGAGGGATTCTTATTTTGTCAATCTAATTGTAAGCAGAATAGCATAGATTGGATAAACAATTACCATACTATTCTGCTGTAACATTTATTCTACAATCTTCCAGTTATCGTCCTTATGAAGCACAAGCTCATACTGTGAGATTTGCGTCATTTTCGACTTGTTATCCAGATACTTTACGGACACGCTGACTTTGAGGTTGTCGCCGTCTTTGGTAAAGACAGGATTTACCAGTTGCCAACTATATTAAAAACAAAGGAGACTATCATAAATGAATGTTAATAGTTTGGCACATACAAAGTGGAATTGTAAGTATTATATTGTATTTGTGCCCAAATACAAGAAGTCATATCTATACAGCAGAGTAGTATGCATGGAAGAAAAACAGAGTATGGTGAAATAATATTTAAAAATATATTGTTGCCTATTGTTGACATGAATTGCCAATAATGGTATATTTACCAACAAAAAAAGGAGAACATACACATGAATCAGAACTTATATTCAAGACGTTATATGTACATGTATTACGGACGTACACAGCTATAAATATGCAAGGTTAGTGCATTAGTTTATGGCGTGTAGGTCTTTTAGTCTAGTGCATAAAACCAGAATATAAGAGATGATTTAACACATTTTATATCTTAGATTGGAAATATCGCACTGGACTTTGAGGGTTTAGTGCGATTTTTTTTATGCTACCAGGCATCTGGAAGGAGCTGCCGGTGGCAGGTTTTGTAGGTGAAAGAGCATTTGTAAAGAACTGTTGGAAATAGGTTTACAAGAAGGAGAGATAAAAAATGAATGATGTAATAGAATTGGAACTCATAACAAGTGGAGAAGCAGAAGGTTTGCGTAAATTGCAGGTAGAAGCATTTATAGCGTTATATGAAAAATATCGGGATGATATTACAAGCCCGGCAAAAGAAAGTCTTGAAAAAATAACACAGAAGATAATTGAAGACAATTCGGATTTCTATTTTATTTTGTTTAATGGTAAGAGAGTAGGTGGTGTAAGAGTTAAATGGCATAATGGGAGAAATGTAAAATGGATTTCCCCTATTTTTGTTATTCCGCAATTTCAAAATAAAGGAATAGCAAGTGCTGTAATAGAACGATTATTTGAAATGTATTCTTCTGATACAATAGAATGGCGGTTAGATACTATTAAGCAAGAAGAAAAAAATTGCTATTTATATGAAAAATGTGGATTTGTCAGAGTCGGCGATGAAACAGTTATAAACGAAAAAATGACTTTAGTTGAGTATACAAAAACTTGTAAAAAATCATGAGGCAGAGTGACCTAAGGAGCCAGAAAAATGATAACAGAGGCATTTGATAATTCAGAGGCAATAATTAGACCGAAGGATTTTTATGGGGAGAAAAGGCAGTTGTGTGATAAGTGTATTATTGTTTTTTCAGAGCAGATATTTGACTATATACTGAAAACATATGCACATGAGCAGGCTGGTACAATAAAGTGTTGCAATGGAATTACAAAGGTATATGTTTTTGAAATAGATAATATGAAAATTGCGGCATACTTAAGCCATATAGGTTCTTCAATGGCAGGGAGTGATGTGATAGATGCAAATTGGCTGACGGACGCAAGCAGGTTTATTATGTTTGGTTTAGCAGGTTCGCTGGATAGTGACAAGACAACAGGAAAGTTTGTTATTCCAATAGAAAGTTACCGAGAAGAAGGAATGAGTTATCACTATGCAGAACCATCAAATTATATGAAAATTAGAAATTATCAGATTGTGAAATTCATATTTGATAATTTAGGACTTCCTAATGTGGCAGGAAAAGTCTGGACAACGGATGCAATATATCGGGAAACGAAAGCGAAGCTTGATGCAAGGAAAAAGGAAGGATGTATTGCCGTGGAGATGGAACTGGCTGGAGTTCAGGCAGTCTGTGATTTTTATGGTTGGGATTTATATAATTTTCTGGTTACAGGCGATGTGCTGGACCGGGCAATTTATGATGCAACTGGACTGGCGGCAGCAAACCATAACGTGGACAAATTATATATCGCAATTGAACTTGCCAAGAGAATTTGACACGTTGATATTTATTGATGAATCCAGTAGTAAAATATTATTTATAGATAGAAAAATCAGACAATTTGTCAATAAAAGGGTTGCAATTTGTAAAAAATAGTCGCATAATATCTATATCATATTTGGGAGAGTGAGTTATGAGAAATGAGCGCAGATATTATAATAAGAAAAAAATTAGAAGTTCACAAAAGAGACAATGCTTAAGGTGTTGGTTTTTTTGTGGACTTTTTTGTATTTAAAATTTGCAAAAATAATAGAGTAATTATTAAAGACAGTACTATAAGTGAGAGAGGTGATAAACGTGTCGGATGAAACAAAAATTTCTATCGCAAATACACATGTACCGGATAAATTATATGGTTATGGATTGCAGGTGCGTCAGATGTTATTTGAATTATTAAATTGTGAAATTAACAGCGTGGTAAGTGTCGAAAAATTCGATGATATAGGTATTGAAAATGGAAAAGAAAAAACAGCTATACAAACAAAAAGTGCATTGTCAAATAGAAATCCTGTTTCAGACAGGGCTATTGATTTGTGGAAAACCTTGTATAATTGGCTTCTTGCACTTAAGGAAAATGAACTGCCTATAGGTTTTACATTATTTACATTGGTTATTAATGTGAATAAAAGTGGAAATATCGTTACATGGTTAAATCAAGCACGTAATGAAAAAGAAGCAGAAGTGGAATACAAAAAGATAAGAGGAGAATTTATAGGAAAAAGTGGAGAATATATTAAGCAAAATGATTCTATTAATAATTATATAATGACATTTTTGGCAGAGGAAAACAAGAAGTATGCATTGGATATTATTGAGAAATTCAAATTAGTTGTAATAGGTGAGGGGCACACCGATAAAATATATGATGAATTTAGAGCAAAGACTTATTTGCCATCAGATATACAACAATTAGTTTTTGATAAAATGTTAGGCTGGATTGATAAAACGACAGCATTGCAGATTGAGAGTGGACAAGTTATGCAAATAGCTAAAGAAAGGTTTAATAAAGAGCTGACATTAACACAAACATTGATTAATCAAAATAAAGCTTTGATTGAATTGGCTCCAGGTCCAACAAAGGCAGAAATAGAATTGCAGCAAAATGAATGCAAGACATATATTAGACAACTTCAGATAATTAATTTAGATTATGATGCACAGTTAGTAGCAATAAATGATTACTTGAAAGCTTTTACAAATAGAACAATGTGGGCTGTAAATGGGGATATAAATGAAGAAATATTACAGGACTATTACAAAGAATTAGAAGAGCGTTGGAAGACAAAAAGAAATATTATAGAGTTGGATAAGGATGAATGGGAAGAGTCTAGAAGAGGTAAATATTTATATTATAAGTGCCAAGATGAAGATGTAAATATGGGAATAATGGTGATTCCAAGGAGCTTTAAGAATGGCTGTTATCATGAATTGGCAGATCAGCAACAAATTGGATGGCATCCAAATTATGAGCAAAAATTGAAAGAAGATGATAAAAATGTTTGATGAATATGATAATGTGCGAAATCCCATGTTGGGTGCATACCTTTTGTGGAACTTTATATTAGGATATTTTTCAGAAAAGAATGAAGCAGTACCACTTGAAGAACTATTTATTGTGTTGCCGATGACAATGAAAGAGGATATTGCAGAGCAGATTAAGTCTACAAACAAGGTGTCTGGAATGCGCATTATGTCTGACAAATTTATGAAAAAAGATGTTTTGAAAAATGACTTAATTAGCAATCTTCATAATGATATACAAAATATGAAAGATATAACAGCAATGTCAATAGCAGAAGCGATAAAAGCTGGATTGATTTCTATGGATATAGAAAATAACACATTTTTTCCACTGGAATTGAGAAAACGAAACAAGGAATCTGCTAATATTTTAAAAATGGGTAAAAATGCTGAAAAAATAGGGCAATGGTGTGCAGAAATGGATTTAATGCAGATTGAAGAAATTTTGAAAGTGAGGTTTTAGAATGCAATTTCAAATAGAAAAACTTTTATTGTGGCCTAAAAATCAAAAATACGCATATAAAGAGATTGCGTTAAATGAAAATTCAGTTAATGTAATTTCGGGTGATTCGAGAACTGGCAAATCAGCGATTATACCTATAATAGATTATTGTTTGGCAAGTGGAGAATGTTATATTCCCACGCAGACAATAAGGGATGCATGTAGCTGGTTTGGTGTAGTTGTAAAACTTGAGAAGAATAAAGTCTTATTGGCGAGGAGAGAACCAGGTGCACAAAAGTCAACAAGCGATATGATGCTTATTCAAGGTGAAAAAATCGAAATACCTGATATACCAGAGAAAAATTCAAATTGCCAAGTAGTAAAGAGATTTTTAGATGAGTATGCAAAGCTGAGTTTTTTAGAAACAGAAGATAATTATTATAGTAGTAGACCGGCGTTTCGCGATTTGATGTCGTTCTGCTTTCAACCTCAGAATGTGGTGGCAAATGCAAATATATTGTTTTATAAAACGGATAAGACAGAGCATAGAAATAAACTAATAAATATATTTCCGTATGTGTTAGGGGCTGTTACTCCAGAGGTTTTGTCGGCACGTCAGGAATTGATGGATTTACAGAGAAAATTAAAGAAGAGAGAGCGCGATTATAAAAAAATATGTGAATTAACTATTCAATGGGAAAATGAAATTAAAGCATGGATTTCAGTTGCAGTTGAATTAGGGTTATTAGAAGAAAATAGTAAAAATATGAGATTTGAAGCACAAATGAGGTTGCTTCAAGAACTTGTAAAAGATAATACGGAAGAAAAAGTAATCAGAGGTAATGCAATAATAAAGAGTTCAGAGGAAATGGTGAAGTTAAGAGAAAAAGAAAATGAACTTGCCATAGAACTTACAAAATATAAAAATCGCTATATTGAAATGACGCAACTGATGAAAAGTGTATCTGAGTATAGAGATGCACTTTCAATACAAGTTGAGAGATTAAATATTACAGAATGGTTGGATGAAAGAGCAAAAAGGGAACATATATGTCCTATATGTCAACAAAAGTGTTCTGATAATATTCAAAGAAATATGTATTTAAGCAGGCTAGAAGATAATAGGAAGAAAAAGAAACAGATGGAAGAAATTCCGGCAGCATTTGAAAGAGAATATGATATGGTAAAGGGACAGATTCAAAAATTGACTGATGAGCTTGCTGCGGCTCAAAGAAGAATTAGAATTGAGGAAAATAAACATTTAAGAGAGGCTGATGAACATAATCCAAATAGATACACATTGGATGGTATATCAAGATTTTTAGGGAAAATCGAATATGCGAGCCAAACTATAGCATCTTTGGAGGCTGATGGTGAGTTGAATGGAGAGATATTAAAGCTTAGGGAAAGAATTGATAAATTGAAAAAGATTGCAGATGAAGTTGTAATTAAAAGAAAAATTGAAAATGCAATTACAAAGATATCAGAAAAACAGATGGAATTATTGAAGTTGATGGATACAGAACGTCCAGATAATCCGTTTAGATTAGATTATAAAAATTTGACAATAGAGATAGATGGAGAAGATGATAGAAAAGATTATTTATGGGAAATTGGTAGTGGTTCAAATTGGTTAGCTTATCATGTTTCCACTATACTTGGATTGCAAGAGTTTTTTTCTACTTTTCAGTCTTCTGTACCTAATTTTGTTGTATTCGATCAACCAAGTCAGGTGTATTTTCCACATGGTGCAACAGATGATAGCCAAGTTAGGGAGTGGAAAGATTTGGATAGAGAGGCTGTGAAAAGTATATTTATAACTATGACCCAGAGTATAGCAAATGTTAACAACAATATGCAGATTCTTGTATTAGAACATGCTGATGCGTCAATATATGGTGATGTGAAAGGGGTCAATGAAGTTTGCGTATGGAGAAATGGTGAAAAACTGATTCCTGCAGAGTGGATTCAATAAAGCTTGAAGTAGTAGAGTTGGGAGAAAATAAATAATGTATATTTAAAAATTTTGATTGAAACAGAAAAATAAAGTTGTAAATTTACAATATACTTTGAAAGTGCGTGAATAATACATAAATGATTAAAAAGCAGAAAAAATAATTAAATAATTTTTTTGGTTGGAGGTGCTTGTTCCATGGCAAAAGAAGAAGATATAGATCCATTTGTTTCTATGCAACAGGAATTGTGTGATATGTGGAGAATTAACAATCAAAAAAAGTATGTCTTCTATTATGATGAAAGTAATAATTGTAGAAAGTTTTGGATTGATGATAGCAAGCAACAGTTTAATAGCGATTACAAAGCTGATTTTGTGCTGGGAGGATTAGTTAGAAAAGAGGAAGAAAAAGTAGAAGCTTCGATAGAAACATTCCGAAAACCTTTAATGTTGCAAGCGAATGTAGAGGAGATTAAGTTTAAAAACTTATATGCCAAAGGTAATTTTTTGCAATGCGTGAAGGAAAGACGATTATTTGAAACTTTATCATGGATAGATAAATCGCCCTTTTATATTCATTACACTAATGTGAACAATTTATTTTATACACTTGTTGAAATATTCGATTCTATTGTAGAATTTGATGAAATAAGTGAATTTGGATATGACTATTTTAAGTTGAAGAGTGTATTTTATTACATGTTTGAAGGAAAAGCAGATACATTACAAGCATTGATGTTTAAATATAAGTATCCAAATATACAGAAGGAAGAGATAGGATCATTTTGCAATGACTTACTGTTTCTGCTTGGGAGAAGGAGAGAAATGAGAGAAGAGGAAAAATTTCTTGCTGGAATGCTTGCTAGGGCTGCCGAGTTAGATGAATTAATATTTTTACATGAAAATGATGATTATGTTATGCAGGATAATTATGTAGAATTCTATATTGACCCTATCCGAAAATATCAGAAGTCAAAGCATATATTTGATGAGGAAACGACAGTGCAGGACATGGTAAAAAAACAGATAGCAATGGGGGATAATATGGCAGATAATTTTGAGTTTGTGAAATCTGAGACTGATGTATTCGTTCAGCTATCAGATGTTATAGCTGGAATTTTAGGGAAAATGTTTAAATATATAAATTCCACAAGTGTAAATCAGCGTAGAAAAGACGTTGAAAGTTTGGCAAAGCTTCAGATTGATAATATTTTATTGATTGATAAGTTGCGTACGGAGGCAAACAGGGAAAATTCTGGGTTTTTATGTTCGATTGGTCCATGTGATGCGATAGGAACACTTGATAGATTTTTTGAAATGGTAAAGGTAGAAAGGAAAAGTAGATTAAATAGGGAGTCTTGATAGTATGAATGCCTTTGCAATAGAAAAAAGGAAGGGTATTGAAAATTTCAGTGGATGAATTTGAAAAGTAGACATGTTGCAGATTTTCTTATTACAGAACCAAGAAAAATAAAAGACTTTCAATATATGTAATTTGCTCGAAGTGCGAAAATTTAATACTAATTGTTAGTTTGCATGGAGAAAAAAGGATATGGTAAAACATATGATAATATTGTTTGAAGTAAATTGTAGATAAAGGAGAGTTTATGAAATGAAAGCAATTAATTTAGCAATACTGTGTTTGGGAAGAAATTTACAGAATTTTTGTGAATATAAAAATTCGATGGCTGAGTGTTATAAGGAAAAAAGGGTTAAAAAGGATGAAATTGAAACTTTAATGGATTTTGTAAAGGCACTATCATTAAAAGGATTAGAAATGTCTGATTTGGATAATTTCTTTTATGGTTTTGCTATTCCTCAAATTTCTAAGGAATTTGATTTACTAAAAATATATGAAGACGGACCGGTTGTAAATATTGAATTAAAAAGTCGGGAGATAGAAAGTGAAAGGATTGAATATCAGTTAAAGAAAAATAGATATTATCTTTCTCATTTAAATAGAAAAATATATACTTTTTGTTATATAAAACATCAAAAAGTATACTTATATGATGGTAATAACTTGGAGAAAGTAAGTATTGATAATATAGTAAAATTGATAAAGTGTAGCAAAAGGTGCATTCAAAATAATATAGAAAAGTTATTTACAGCAAAGGATTATTTAATCTCACCAATAAATATGCCGGTGAAATTTTTACATGAAAGTTATTATTTGACTGCTCAACAAGAAGAAATTAAGAATAAAATTATTAATGGTATTAGAAGCGGAGAACAAAAGATATGGGGAATTTGTGGAACTGCAGGAACAGGAAAAACTTTATTGCTTTATGATATAGCCAGAACTTTAGGGGATGAAATGAAAGTATGTATTATACATTCAGGTATTCTTTCACAAGGACATATTGAACTAAAGTCTAGACAGAAGAAATTTGATATTATTTCAGTAAGGGATTGTAATGAGGATGTAGTATCAAATTATGAATGTGTTTTAATTGATGAGTCACAAAGATTGTATCAAATTGATTTTGATTGTTTAATAAAAGCTTTTAAAGAAAAAGGAATCAAATGCATATTTTCGTATGATTTTTTTCAGGTTCTTTCATATACGGAACAAAACCGTAATATTCCAGAACAATTAAAACAACAAGAGGAATTTGTTGAAAATAAATTGTCTGATAAAATCAGAACGAATGCGGAGATAGTATCTTTTATAAAAAATGTTATTGATTTGAAAAATAAACCCAAACGATATATTGATTATAGCAATATAGAAGTATTATATGCAGATAATTATGAAACCGCAAAAGAAATAGTAAGGCATTATGTAAATGATAAAAACTATAAGTTTATATCATATACACCTTCAAGGATTAGGTCGGATATAGATCAATTTAGAGATTATGTTAATACACACCATATAATTGGACAAGAATTTGATAATGTAATTTTTTCTATGGATAGAAATTTTCGATATACAGCAGAAGGAAGATTGCAAGGTAAGAAGCATCCGAATCCTGACTATATATTTTATAAACTATGGTATCAGGGAGTTTCTCGCGCAAGAGAAAAATTGTGTATTCTAATAATTGATAATGAAGAATTGTTTGAAAAAATTTTAAGTGTTAAATTGCAATTTGAAAATTAGGTTGAGAATAACAGTTGATACAATACCTAGAGTTTTTTATTATGAAAACGTCTGGTGAGGGAGAAAGTGAACGGGTGAAATATACAGTTTCAGATGCAGTACGATGCGGGTGGATAAAATCATATTCAGAAGAAGGAATGGAAAAACAATTATAAACCATGAACACAATTTGCAGAGATATCTTCCGGGCCATTCATGAGAGAAAATGGCTAAGTATAGAGTACAAAAATGGAAAAGATGAAGTAACAAAATATTGGATTGGAATTATGGAGATAGACCCTATCCGGAAATCCATGCATGTAATGGGACTGCATTTGGGGCAGTATACCACAATGAGCCTTTACATTTATATTGATTCCATACTGTCATCGGCAGTAATAGAAGGCTCTTATTTTGAAACAAAGCAGGAGCTGATAGATGATATTACATATAATCAGGGAAAATACCGGAGAATCTTTGATAATATTGCAAATCTGAAGGTGCTCAATTATCTTGTTGACTGCAATAAAATGGATTCTGTACCTTACAAAACAGATTATGCACTCATTGAGCATCTGGATGGTGAATGGCAGGGGACTTATAAGCTCACACCGGAGCAGTTTAGGCAGATTGTATCAAAGTTTCAATATGGAGCAAAGGATGCCGCTTCCAAGAAGAAAATGAAGCAGCTGGCAATAAATGTATTAAGTATACATACGCCCAAAGGCGTATATGTGCTGGCATACCGAAAGCTGCAGTTGGATGTGCAGAAGAAGACCTTAAGGCAGGATGAAGAAATAACCGTCTGCATGGAGTTTGCGTTGGAGAAGAATAAGCCGGAAGCAAAATTCGGAATAAGGAAATTCCTAGATGCAGATGACTATGAACTTTTAAATGATTTTGAAAAGAATCAGGAGCTGATAAAAGATAAAATAACGAAGTCCAATCCCCAGATAAATGGTGTGGATGATATGCCGTATGTAATTGCAGTCGGCAGGGATTTGCTGGTGGATCTTCATCAGGAGTATGAAGCAATTCATAAAATGTATGAAAAAGATGAAGTGACCATTCCGATAAAAGCATTTTTTGGAGAACTGTTAAAACAGGTAGACCGGAGAAAAAATTATCCGATAACACTTTTAGACCGGAAAATCAATCTGGATCAGCTTCTGGCAATTCATAATGCAATGAAATATCCGCTGGCATATATCCAGGGACCGCCGGGAACCGGCAAAACAAATACCATCGTAAATACCATGGTGACTGCTTTCTTTAATGAGAAAACGGTCTTATTTGCATCTTATAACAATCATCCCATCGATGGCGTGTGCGATAAATTAAAGTCCATTCCTTACCGGAATAGGGGGATGATACCATTTCCGATTATCCGCCTTGGAAATGATAAATGCGTGCTGCAGGCACTGGATGATATTCGGGATTTGTATAAGCGGACAAAGGATATTTCCATATTTGACAGTACCCTTGAGAAGAACAAGGACGATAGGACGAGAAAGACGGAGAAGCTGACCAAGCTTTTACAGAGGCATGAAGAGAGAATCGAATTAAAGGAGCGGGAAGAAGCGATTCTTAAAATGATAGAGACTAATCAGCATCTGACTTTTCAGACAGAATTGCAGGGTGTTCAGCTTCAGGAGGTACGGAAAAAATTAGCAGAAATTGGTGAGATTACAGATGAAGAAGCATTGAAACTTGTAGTGGAAGATGAGGAGCTGTTTAAGAAATATCTCTACTATACGTCTGCAAAATATATTCAGCGTCTGAAGGAACCGAAAAATCAGGATTTGATGGAGATTGTAAACTGTCCGGATGAGGAAAAGAAAGTCAAGCAGTTTAATACCTATATCCGTCAGGAAGAAAATTTGAAGAAGTTCCAGAGAATTTTCCCGATTATTGCAACTACATCCATATCGGCACATAAGATTGGTGAGCCGGGAACTTATTTTGATATGGTCATCATGGATGAGGCAAGCCAGGGAAATATTGCTATGTCATTAGTGCCGATTATCCGGGGCAGAAGTCTTATGTTAGTAGGTGACCCGCAGCAGTTGAGCCCGGTAATTCTGCTGAATCCCATAGATAATGAGAAGCTTAAGCGGATTTATGGAGTGACAGATGAGTATGATTATATAAAGAATTCCATTTATAAGACCTATCTGGCATGTGATGCAGTCAGCGAGGAAATTCTGCTCAGCCACCATTACCGCTGCAATAAAAAAATTATTTCATTTAATAATAAAAAATATTATAACAACAAGCTGATTATCAACAGTCCGGATAAAGAAGCTAATCCGCTGATTTTTAAGAATATTCCAGCAAATACCACCAACTATAAGAATACAGCGCCGCAGGAAGTGGAAGAGATTATTTCGTTTATCAAAGAACATCCGGATAAGAGCATTGGTATCATTACTCCGTTTACCAATCAGAAAGAGCTGATTAACAAGGCGTTGAAAGACAATGGGATGGAAAATATTCCCTGCGGAACGGTTCATGCATTTCAGGGAGATGAAAAAGATGTTGTGCTTTTTTCGCTGGCAATCACCCAGCAGACTTATCAGGGAACTTATGACTGGCTGAAAAATAATAAAGAACTGATTAATGTGGCAACCTCCCGGGCAAAAGACCAGTTGGTAATATTGTCGGATATCAAGGAACTGAAGCGTCTGCATTCCGCTGGGGATGATGATATTTATGAGCTGGTAGATTATGTCCAGACCAACGGTGAGGCGCAGGTGACAGCAAGAGAGACTTCTTCCAGGGCATTGGGAATCAAGCCGTACAGCACGCAGACAGAGGCTGCATTTTTAACCACATTAAATCATGCACTAGATAATGTGCTGAATACAAATAACCGCTGCGTTGTGCAGAGAGAAGTCAGCATTGCACACGTATTTCAGGAAAATGAATCCTATGACGACCTTTTTTATACCGGAAGATTTGACTTTGTGGTATATGAAAAAGGATACCGTGGACAGGATATGCCGATACTCGCCATTGAGTTAGACGGAAAAGAACATAAAGAAAATGCCATTGTGCGGGCGAGAGACGAGAAGAAAAATGCAATTTGCCGGGCACATGGATTTGAGTTAATCCGGGTGGAAAATTCTTATGCCAGAAGGTATAATTACATTAAGAATATACTGATACAGTATTTTAAGAGTGTAAGGTGACGAAAACCCCCTTGACATCTCACTCAAAACTAATTATATTTATAACAGTGTTATATAACGCTGTTATAAATGAAACGGAGGCATCAGTGACTAAACCAATCGAAGGCGTATCGGAAAGAATTCTTTCCTGCGCAACGGAAGAATTTTTAGAAAAGGGTTATTCCGATGCATCGCTTCGCACCATTGCGGCGAAAGCGGGAACAACCACAGGTTCTATTTATTCCAGATTTAAAGACAAAGAAGGGCTGTTTGCAGCAATTGTAGGACCGGTGGCAGAGTATATGATGAATCTTTTTGTGAAGACGCAGGAAGAATTTCATGCAGTAGAGCCGGAGCGGCAGCCGAAAGAAATGGATGACTATGTAATATCCGGAATGGATGAAATGCTGGATTACATCTATGATAATTTTACCGCATTTCAGCTGTTATTAGAGGCGTCCTATGGAACGAAGTTCCAGAATTTTGTAGAACAGTTGGCAGAAGTAGAGGCAGAATATACCTACAAGTTCATGGAGGTTATTCATTTTCAGAATGATGAGGAAAATGAAGTGACGGGAGAATTCATCCATATTATGACAAGGGCATTATTTGACAGCATGTTTGAAGTTGTGCGTCATAAGATGGAGAAAGAAACTGCACGGAAATACGTTCATATGCTGGAAAAATTCAACTATGCAGGCTGGAATACCATTTTAAAATTCGAAGTGTAAAAGATAGTAAGACTGCTTATCTTGTAACAGCAGGAAGCAGTCTTTTCTTAAAAATATTGGTTAGTCAAACCTAATTTTCGTTAGACAGTGCTATATAATAAAAAATATCAAAAGGAGCATTAGAAATGAAAAACAATGCAAAGTTAAAAGGAAAAGATCTGATTAATGTAGGTATTTATGCAGCAATTTATTGTGTCATTATGACAGCTGTTGCCATGCTTGGCTTCATTCCGATTATGATGCCAATGTTATGTGTTCTGGTGCCGTTACTGGGCGGAATTCCAATGATGCTGTTTATGACCAAAGTCAAAAAATTTGGAATGATTACGATTTATTCCATAATCGTAGGACTGTTCCTGTGGGTTACCGGAATGGGATACTGGCCGTTTATCTTTGGAATTGTATTCGGTTTCATTGCAGACCTGATTGCAAAGAGCGGTAATTATAAGAGCAGTAAGAAGACCATTGCAAGCTATGCCGTATTTTCGCTGATTATCTTTGGAAACTTCGTTCCGCTTTTAATCAATGCAGAAGAATATTTCCTGACCCGCCAGAGTTTTGGTGAGGCATACATCACCAGCCTTACTGAAATTATGGGAAATACCTGGCTTGCTCCATTACTGGCAGTTTCCTGTCTGGTCTGCGGAATTATCGGCGGCTTCATCGGTAAAGCAATTTTGAAAAAGCATTTCGTAAAGGCAGGAATTGCATAATGCAGGGTAGCTTATTACAGCCCGATGAGAAAAGAACAGGAATAACCTTTGACCCGCGGACGAAAATGTTTCTGCTTCTTACGGTAGCAGTATTTGTTTTAGGCGGCGCCGGAGGGAAAAATGTGGATTTGCTGGCACCGATGTTGTGTGTGCTGCCTGTTGTTCTTTTTTTACTGGCTGGAAAATGGAAACGGGCATTTACCTATGTCCTCATTTATGCGGCGGCGTATCTTTGTTTCTGGTATTTCGGACCACGCACCACAGGCATTGTAAATTTCCTGCTGCTGGCACTCTGCGGCATCTTATCCCGGTTCCTGCCAGGAATCATGCTGGGCATGTATTTGATTGAGACAACAACGGTAAGCGAATTTACGGCAGCTATGTTGAAAATGCATGTGACAGATAAAATAACGATTCCGCTGTCCGTCATGTTCCGCTTTTTTCCAACGGTAGCAGATGAATTTTCATCCATCAATGCAGCCATGCGGATGCGTGATATCCGGCTGGGCGGCAAAAACGTGACGAAAATGATAGAGTACCGGCTGGTTCCGTTGATGGTCTGTTCTGCAAAAATAGGGGAAGAATTAAATGCGGCAGCGCTGACCAGAGGCTTAGGCGGAGAAGTGCGGCGCACCAATGTATGCAAAATCGGTTTTCATATGCAGGATATATTGCTGTTTCTCATTGCATTAAGTCCGTATGCGGCATGGATTGCAGGGCTTGTAGCATAGAAAGGTGGAACGGACGAATGATAGAGATTTCAAATGTTAATTTTCAATATGGAACCGCTGACATAGGCGCACTCCATAATATTAATCTGTCTGTTGCGGACGGCTCCTGCGTCTTATTGTGCGGAGAATCCGGCTGTGGCAAGACTACGATTACAAGACTTTTAAACGGACTGACTCCACATTTTTATGAAGGTACATTAGAGGGCGAGATAACAGTAAACGGGCTTAAGGTAAAAGAAGAAGAGCTTTATATCATTGCATCGAGGGTCGGAAGTGTATTCCAGAATCCAAGAAGCCAGTTCTTCTGTCTGGATACCAACAGCGAGGTGGCATTTGGATGTGAAAATATGGGATTGCCGGAGCAGGAAATCCTAAAGCGGAGAGAACAGGCAGTCCGTGATTTAAACATGGAAAAGTTAATGAACCGCAATATCTTTCGATTATCCGGAGGTGAAAAGCAGAAGGTTGCCTGTGCGTCAGTGGCAGCCATGCAGCCGGAAGTGCTGGTGTTGGATGAGCCTACCTCAAATCTTGATTTGGATGCCATTGAAGATTTAAAAGAAACACTAAAACTGTGGAAGGCGCAGGGAAAGACCATCGTGATTGCAGAACACCGGCTTTACTGGCTGAAGGAAATCTGCGACCGGGTTATATATTTAAAAGAAGGCAGCGTGTTATTTGACATATCCATGGAAGAATTCCGGACATTTCCACCGGAACGGTTAGAAGAATTGGGACTGCGCCGCATGACAACGGTTGCAGCAGATTTCCCGGAGGAGCCGAAAACTGCAAACTTATGGAAAACAACAAACTTGCATGGAGCAACAGAAAAATCGGCAATAACAGAAGCAGTAGAACCGGGCGTACAGAAGCAGGCAACTCTCCCGGCAATAGAATTCCACAATTACAACTTTTCCTATGAAAAGCTGCCGGTTCTTAAAGTGAAAGATTTTTCGCTCCCGGAGGGAAGCATTGTGGCAGTTACCGGACATAATGGAGCAGGAAAATCCACATTTTTACGGTGTATGTGCGGTCTTGAGAAGAAGTTTAAAGGACAGACAAAGCTGCATGGAAAATGGCAGAAACCGGGACAGATGTTAAAGGAATGCTATATGGTCATGCAGGATGTGAACCATCAGTTGTTCTGCGAGACCGTGGAGGATGAAATCCGCCTTGGCATGAATGAAGCAGAAGAAGCAAAAGTGCCACAGGTATTAAAAGAACTTGATTTATCAGAACTTACAGAACGGCATCCCATGTCTTTGTCTGGCGGACAGAAACAGCGGGTGGCGATTGCATCGGCACTATTGGCGGATAAGTCGGTACTGATTTTTGACGAACCTACCAGCGGACTGGACTACCGCCATATGAAGCAGACGGCAGACTTATTTTTACATCTGAAGAAATACGGTAAAACAACATTTATTATTACCCATGACCCGGAGCTTATTGCAATGTGCTGTACCCACATTTTACATATCGAAGAGGGAGAAGTGGCAGAGTATTATCCGCTGACAGCAGCACACCGAGAGCGGTTTTTAAAACAGTTTTCGTTTCAATAAGTAGAAAGAATCAATTATTTTTAAAGGAGGAGAAGAAAAAGTGAAAAAGGAAAGTTCCTTATCAAAGCTTTTTGTCTATGCCGGTAAATTCCGCTATCTGACTATAGCATCCTGGATTTTATCGGTAATCAGCGTATGGCTGGCTTTGGTACCATTTTATTACATCTGGAGAATTATGAAAGAAGTGCTTTCTGTGGCACCGGATTTTGGCAAAGCAGCTCATTTAAAAGAATATGGCTGGGCAGCCGTTGGATTTGCCATTTTATCCATGCTGGTTTATGTGTGCGCGCTGATGTGTTCCCATCTGGCAGCATTCCGCGTCCAGGCAAATATCCGTACCAGCCTGATGCGGCATATCCTGACACTGCCAATGGGATTTTTAGATAAAGACGGAACCGGCAAAATCCGTAAAATCGTCAATGAATCCAGCGCAGCAACAGAGACCTATCTGGCGCACCAGTTACCGGATCAGGCAGGAGCCATCGCAACACCGGCAGGTCTTTTGGTATTGCTTATGGTATTTGATTTCCGGCTTGGTCTTTTGAGTCTGATTCCTGTGGTGGCAGCATTTTTGATTATGGGAACCATGACCGGACAGCGTATGAAAGATAAGATGGAAGAATATCAGAATGCATTGGACGAAATGTCCAGCGAAGCAGTGGAATATGTCCGTGGAATCCCGGTAGTAAAGACTTTCGGACAGTCGGTATTTTCATTCAAACGCTTTCAGACCTCTATCAGGAAATATGAAAAATGGACGATTGCGTACACGAAGGAAATGCGGGCACCGATGACGGGCTATACAACAGCAATCAATGCGGTATTTGCAGTGCTGATTGCAGCAACATATTTTTTTGCCGGAAAAGGAGGAGATAATACCTTTTTATTGAATCTTTTGTTCTATATTATCATTACGCCGATTATCACTGTGACCATGAATAAAATTATGTATTCCAGTGAAAATCAGCTGATTGTAGCAGATGCAATTTCCCGTATCGAAAGTATTTTAGAAAAGAAACCGTTACCGGAAACCGCCCATGCACAGGAGCCGGAGAACAACTCCATTACCTTTGAAAATGTATCCTTTCGCTATGAAGATGCCGGAAGAGATGCACTGCATCAGATTAATCTTGTCATCAAAGAGGGCGAGCATGTGGCATTTGTAGGACCGTCCGGCGGTGGAAAGACGACGCTGGCAAGCCTTGTGGCAAGATTCTTTGATACTACGGAAGGGCGCATCCTGATTGGAAATAAGGATGTGAAGGAAATTTCTTCCAGGCAGTTAATGGATATGGTGTCTTTTGTATTTCAGGACAGCAAATTATTAAAAACTTCCATTTTGGAAAATGTCCGCATGGGAAAGAAGGAGACAACCAGAGAAGAAGTCATGCAGGCGTTAAAGGAAGCCCAGTGTGAAGATATTATTGCGAAGCTTCCGGATGGAATTGATACAGTAATCGGAAGTAGCGGAACCTATGTATCCGGTGGAGAAGCCCAGCGGCTTTCCATTGCAAGAGCCATGTTAAAGAATGCACCGATTCTGATTTTGGATGAAGCAACAGCCTTTGCAGACCCGGATAATGAAGCAAAGGTGCAGGAAGCGTTTTCCAGACTGTCTAAGGGCAAGACCGTAATTATGATTGCCCATCGTCTGTCCTCTATTGTAGACGCAGACCGGATTTGCGTTTTAAAGGATGGCAGTATTGCAGAAGAGGGAACCCATGAGACGTTACTTCAGAAAAATGGTGTATATGCTCATATGTGGGAAGAATACAACAAATCGGTACAGTGGAAGGTAGGTGCGTAACATGAGCTGGAAAGAAAAAATACAACATAAATATGCACTTTCAGAGCAGGGTGCAAATGACATGATAAAGGCATTTCTGACAGCAACCGTTTCCAATATTGTGTTGATGTTTCCGGTGGGACTGCTGTATTTTCTGGTGGAGGATTATCTGAATGATAACTTAAGCGGCAGAGGCGTGTTCTACCTTGTGGGAAGTATTCTCTGCCTGCTTCTGATTGCAGTGACAACGTATATCCAGTATAACTGCACCTTCCTTGCCACCTATGTGGAAAGTGGTGTGCGAAGAATTACGCTGGCAGAAAAATTAAGAAAGATTCCATTATCTTTCTTTGGAAAAAAGGATTTATCCGATTTGACCAGTACCATTATGGCAGACTGCGCCACCATGGAAACGGCATCCTCCCACTATATTCCGGAACTTTTTGGAGCCTGTGTATCCACGGCAATTATTGCTATCAGCTTATTTTTCTTTGACTGGCGGATGGCACTGGCTGCGCTGTGGGTGCTTCCGGTATCATTCCTCATTGTGCTGAGTGCCGGAAAATTTTTAAGATATCTTAGCAGAAAACAGATGAAACTGAAAATGGCCTGCGCAGATGGCATTCAGGAATGCTTAGAGACGGTCCGGGATTTACGGGCAAATGATGCACAGGAAAATTATATGGTTGGACTTGAGAAGAAAATTAAAGCAGTAGAAAAACATGCAGTGGCGGCAGAACTTGGAAATGCTGTTTTTGTATCCGGTGCCCAGATGATTTTAAAGCTTGGAATTGCGACGGTAGCACTGGTTGGCGGAATTTTACTTTCGAAAGGAAGTATTGATTTACTGACTTTCTTTATGTTCCTATTACTGGTATCAAGACTTTATGACCCGATGCAGATTTCCCTGCAGAACCTTGCTGCCATAATCAGCGTGGATGTGCAGTGCGAGCGGCTGGATGAAATTTTATCCCATCCGGTACAGAGTGGAAGCACCGAGATGAAATATGACGGATATGATATTGCATTTTCACATGTTGGATTTTCCTATGACAGTAAGGAAAGTGTGCTGAAAGATGTTACTTTTACTGCAAAACAGGGCGAAGTTACAGCATTAATCGGACCATCCGGCGGCGGTAAGACCACGGTCTCAAGACTTGCCTCAAGATTCTGGGATATCGATAAGGGAACGATTACGGTAGGCGGCATGGACATTTCAAAGATTGACCCGGAAACACTGATGTCTCTTTATTCCATTGTCTTTCAGGATGTTACACTTTTTAATAATACGATTATGGAAAATATCCGTATCGGACGTTCTGATGCAACAGACAAGGAGGTCCTTGCGGCAGCAAAATTAGCACATTGTGATGAATTCGCAGATAAACTGCCGGAGGGCTGGCATACCATGATTGGGGAAAATGGTTCTGAATTATCCGGTGGAGAACGACAGAGAATTTCTATTGCAAGAGCATTTTTAAAGGATGCGCCGATTATATTCTTAGATGAAGCAACCGCATCCTTAGATGTAGATAATGAAACACTGATTCAGGAGGCGTTGTCCCGGCTGATTCAGGATAAGACGGTTATGATTATTGCACACCGTATGCGTACGGTGGCAGATGCAGATAAGATTGTGGTATTAAAAGATGGAGTGGTAGCCGAAGAGGGTGCGCCGGAAGAACTTACAGCAAAGGATGGCGTTTACCGACATATGGCAAAGACACAGCTTCAGGCAGCAGGCTGGAAATTGTAAAAAGCAGTTGACCTCCCCTTTATTCCGTCATAAGATAAAAAAGATAGCGAGTATGCTATTGCGGAAACAGATAACGGAGGAAAAAAGAAAATGAGTTTTTCAGAAAGAAAAAACACAAAAGATGGTATGGCAGCAGGTCAGAAAGCCAGCGTAGATAATATTTATGCGCTGGATGGCAAAGTGCCGGTTTTAAATGCAATTCCATTTGGCTTGCAGCATATTTTAGCTATGTTTGTAGCCAATATTGCACCGATTCTGATTGTGGCAGGGGCCTGCGGAATGGATGCAAAGGATACGGCAATGATTATTCAGAGTGCAATGATGATTGCTGGAATCGGAACATTGATTCAGTTATTCCCAATCTGGAGAATCGGTTCGAGACTTCCGATTGTCATGGGAATTTCCTTTACCTTTGTATCCATTGCCTGTGTCATTGGCGGACAGTATGGTTATGGAGCAATCATGGGAGCGGTTCTTGTTGGAGGTATCGTAGAAGGTGTCCTTGGACTTTTATCCAAATACTGGATGAAACTGGTAACACCGATTGTAGCAGCTACCGTTGTAACAGCAATTGGATTTTCCCTGCTTGAAGTAGGCGCAGATTCCTTTGGTGGTGGCAGCAGCAGTGCAGATTTCGGATCTGCAACCAACTGGATACTTGGAACTGTGACACTGGTATGCTGTATCGTATTTAATATTGTAGCAAAATCCTATTTCAAACAGTTAGCCGTACTGTTTGGACTGATTGTAGGTTATATTGTGGCATTGTGTATGGGTGTGGTAGATTTTTCAGCACTTTCCGATACAAGCCTTCTGGCACTGCCGCATCTGATGCCATTTAAAATGGAATTTCATGCAGATGCTATTATCGCATTTGTTTTGATATTCTTAGTGTCAGCAACCGAGACAATTGGAGATACCTCGGCACTGGTATCATCCGGCTTAAACCGTGATGTTACCCAGAAGGAGACTGCGGGTTCACTTGCCTGTGACGGATTTGTCAGTGCATTATCTTCGGTATTTGGCTGTATGCCGATTACATCCTTCAGCCAGAATGTAGGTCTGGTTGCCATGACCAAGGTTGTAAACCGTTTTGTCATTGCAACGGGGGCCATAATTATGATTCTGGCAGGAATTTTCCCGGTAGTGGGCGCAGTGCTTGCCACACTGCCAAGTGCCGTTCTGGGTGGATGTACGATTATGATGTTCGGAACTATCGTAATCAGTGGACTGCAGATGATTGGGAAATGTGGATTTTCCCAGAGAAATATCACCATATCGGCACTGTCCTTAAGTATCGGATTAGGCTTTACCCAGCTGCCGGATTTATTTGCAATCTTCCCAGGCATTATCCGTTCTATTTTTGCGGAAAACTGTGTAGCAGTTGTATTCCTTACTGCCATTATTTTAAATCTTGTCTTGCCTAAGAATATGGAAGTAGAACGTCAGGAAAAGTAGCAGAGGAGAGCATATGAATATAGCAGTATATTGCGGTTCATCCGCAGGAAGTAAAGAAGCATATACCATCGGTGCAGTAGCCCTTGGTATGTGGATTGCAGAGAACGGACACACGCTGGTATATGGTGGAGCCCGGGGCGGATTGATGGGAACCATAGCCAATTCCGTCTTATCCAATGGTGGGAAAGTAATCGGTGTACTGCCGCAGGTGGAATCCATTCAAAACCGCAGACACCAGTTTTTAACAGAGTACATAGATACGAAAGACATGGCAGAGCGGAAAGCGAAAATGATAGAATTAGCGGATGCTTACATTGCACTGCCGGGCGGGCCGGGAACCTTAGACGAGTTATCGGATATCATATCCCTGCAGCGTCTTCACATCAATGAGAATCCATGTATTCTTTATGATATTGATGGCTTCTATCAGCCACTGAAAGCATTTTTCGAAGAAATGCAGAGCTCAGGCTTTGCAGCAAAAGAAGATTTTAACCGTCTGCTGATTTCCAAAGATTTATCGGAAATCGAAGCATTTATCCTGCAGCATTAAATGAAGCAGGAAAATAAAGCCGGGGATTACAAATACAAAATACAGACCAAAAAGAAAACTCATAGTAAATTCCAAACGGAATCTGCTATGAGTTTTCTTCTTTCGCAAGCAGCGATATCTTAAAAAATTACTTGAAATAGTTTTATCCTAGCAACTGTTCTACATAATCTTTAATTGCCATATTGTCTTCCGGCATCTGGCAGCCGACGATATACATCCCTTCGTCGTCGGAACTTCGGATAATATGACCTTCCAAAGCAGCCTGATCTGGTAAATCAAAGGAAAGGATATTTAAGAGAATATCAGTCCCTTTGCTATCTGCAAAGAACGGTGCATCGCAAAGGAAAGCAAATCCGTTGGCACTGATATTTTCCATACGTCCATGGAAGGTTTCTCCGGTGTTCTTAACTGTAATATTACAGAAATTGGAAAGGTCGGCACGAGGATATTTCCGTCTGTTTAAAATATTTGGACTGCCGGTGATTTCTACGACGAAATCAGAGGTTATTTTATCTACATGGATGGAAGCATTATCCCAGCAGTATAGTACATTTCCAACAGTAATCTGGATGGAACAGGATTCACTGTTACGAAGAGAAAGCTTTTCTTCCAGGGAAAGTATAATCTGGTTGGAATACTGTTTCAGAACTTCACCATGGAAATCATGGTCGGGGTTTTTCGTCAGGCGGATAGTTGCTTTCATACCAGGATTGATATCTTCAATACCCATGAAGCCGCCGATTCCAAGCTTGCACATTAACGCCTGGATTTCATTTTCTATGCTGTTAATATTGTTAGCACTTTCATCATATTTACTTACCATACGCTGACTGATATCATCGGAATCATGAATGCAGAGTGTCATGGTATCGACAATTTCAGAAATATACTTCATGTTTTCTACTAACTGTCGGTTTGATGTTTCCACTTCTTTGATTGCATTGTCAATGACCTGTATATGCTCACCCATCTGAGATGAGTCAGCGGTAATTTTATTTACGTTTTCGCCGGTCAGTGTGACTTTCTCAAGAGTAAGCTGAATAAGTTTTAAGGTCTCTTCAATGGATTTTGTCATCTTGCCGGAGATTTCATCCAAACGCATCAGCGCATCCTGGATCTGTTTGGATGAAGCCTTGGTTTCAGTGCTCAAGGTACGGATTTCTTCAGCAACAACAGCAAATCCTTTTCCTGCTTCTCCGGCTCTTGCAGCTTCGATGGAAGCATTTAATGCCAAAAGGTTTGTCTGACCGGAAATATTATCAATGGTTCCGGTTTCAGATTTTACTTTTTCAAATTCAGAAGTAAATTCCGTAAGAACCTGTTCTACTTCGCTGGAAAGCTTTGACATAGTGCCGGTAGTTGTAACCAGACCCTCTAAGTCGGCAGAACTAATCTGTGCATGGTGAATGGATTCATCCGTCAAAGATACCATTTCGTGAATCATGGATACAACATGCTCAACCTGGGAATTGATGTCAGTTGTCATATCAAGGGAAGAAGTCGTACGGTTCTGTAATTCCTGATTGTTGTTGGTCAGATTATTCATTCCTTTTAAGACAACGTCAGAACCGTGTTTATTTTCATTAGCCAGTTCCCGGACAACGGTAATGCCATCCATAACGTTATTGCTGGCAGTTTTCACCTTTTCTACGGTATTTACCACACGGTGTAAATCATTCTTAATGCTGTCTGTTAATGCACCGTCAGCTTCATTTAAGTGGCGGATGGACATGATATAACAGATATAGCACAGAATCAGGCAGGATATCTGCAGCTGATAATTCTTTACGTCAGTAGCAGTGGTGCAGCTTAATACCATATAGCGGTAAATAATACTGATTACTACGCTGATAGTATTTGCAATACCGCACTGCAGCATGAATTTCCGGTCTTTAAAAATAATTAAAAGACTGGTTACCGGCAGAATGTAGGTAAATGCAATTGGGGATGCTGTGGTACATAAAAGATAAGTATAAAAGATACCGTAACCAAGCACCAGTATATAGCGATAGATGTCAGTAGTTTTGCCTTTGATTTTTAGAAATAATTCTCCAATAAAAAATGGAATCCAGCAGAGCAGAACAAAATAGAGATACTGCTTCGATGGATAGAGACCGTTGGACATATCGGCACCATAGTTAGCGGTCAGCAGCAGGGAAAATACAAGCCAGATTCTGCGGGCTTTGATATTGGCCTTGGCTTTAAAAACATTTTCATCATAATTCATAGATATTCTTAATCCTTCTCTTTCGTACAATGATATAATAAGCTAAACTAATTCTAAGCCATTTTTTTGTGGTTTTCAAGGTATTTTATGGAAAACATAGCTTGCTTTTTTGTGGGGAATGTGTATAATGAAAATCGTTGAAAAACGGGGTGCTCGCACAGGCGGGCTGAGAGTAAGCAGAAGCTTTAACCCAGAACCTGATTTGGATAATGCCAACGTAGGGAGATAACGAAACGCAGGTGCGATTACTTAGTGTGCAGGAATCTTTTTTACAGAGGTCCTGCACTTTTGTTTTTGCAGGTAGTGAGGAGAAATCACATATGAATATTACAAGAGAACAGCTTCTTCTTTATGCCGTTACCGACCGTAGCTGGCTTAAGGGAGAGACCTTATATGAGCAGGTAGAAAAAGCATTGAAGGGCGGAGTTACTTTAGTGCAGCTTCGGGAAAAAGAATTATCTGAGCCGGAATTTGAAGCAGAAGGCAGAAGCCTTTTGGAACTCTGCCACCGTTATAGGGTACCATTGATCATCAATGATAATGTGGAACTGGCAGAAAGGATAGGAGCCGATGGCGTGCATGTGGGACAGTCCGATATGGAGCTGACCCGTGCAAGAGAAATTCTTGGAACAGATAAAATCATCGGAGTGACTGCGAAAACAATAGAACAGGCACAGGCAGCAGAAAAAGCCGGTGCAGATTACTTAGGAAGCGGAGCCGTATTTGGCAGCAGCACCAAGACTGATGCAAAGCCGATGGAACTAACTCTGCTGCAGGAAATCTGTCAGAGCGTCACCATCCCCGTAGTCGCAATTGGCGGCATCAACCACGATAACATCCTGAAACTAAAAGGATGCGAAATCGCAGGCGCAGCAGTTGTAAGCGGCATCTTCGCATGTGAAGACATCGAAGAGGGAACGAAAGAACTTTTGCAAAAAGTGAATATGGTAGTAAAAAAATCATGATAAGATAGGACATAAAAAAGTCTTACTTATATAAAGTGCAGATGATGATAAGATGAGTCTTATTTTGAATGAGGAAACACGCTGTCCTTGGAATACCATTTCTTTGTCTTTCCTGGGACACTTGGATTTCCCCTATTCAACAGGCAACGCCGGCATCATGGATGTGCCGGCGAGGCGGAATGGAGCATGGATGCGACTTTTCGCCGTTTGCCGGAAAAAAGATATACTTACGGGAAATTCTAGTAACCCTGAAAGACAAAGAAGGTATGCAAGGGCAGCGGGATTGCTCATTGGAAATATAGTAAGATATATCATCGCCTGCAATGTAATAACAAGCCACAGCGGCAGATTGGGGGCACCACCTTAGGTCGCTATACAAAATTAATGCAAAGGAGACAAATGTATGAACACAGCATTAACAATCGCTGGAAGTGATTCCAGTGGAGGCGCCGGCATCCAGGCAGATATTAAGACGATGACCGCCAATGGCGTATACGCCATGAGTGCGATCACGGCACTTACTGCCCAGAATACAACCGGCGTAACAGACATTATGGAGGTAACTCCAGAATTTTTGGCAGAGGAGCTGGATCGTATTTTTACGGATATATATCCGGATGCAGTGAAGACCGGAATGGTCTCTTCCAGTGCTCTGATAGAGACAATTGCGGACAAACTGACAGCGTACCACGCAAAAAATATAGTCGTGGATCCTGTTATGGTAGCGACCAGCGGAGCAAAGCTCATCAGCGATGACGCTATCGGTACATTGAAAACTAAATTATTGCCTCTGGCAACTGTTATAACCCCAAATATCCCGGAAGCGGAAGTGCTTTCCGGTATGGAGATAAAGACAGAAGCAGATATGGAAAAAGCAGCAGAAATCATTTGTAAAACCTTCGGTTGTGCCGTGCTGTTAAAAGGCGGACATCAGTTAAATGATGCCAATGATTTGCTCTGGCAGAAGGACAAAGAGCCGGTATGGTTCCACGGAAAGAGAATTGATAATCCAAACACCCATGGAACCGGTTGTACCTTATCATCTGCCATAGCATCTAATCTTGCCAAGGGACGCGGTCTGGAAACATCCGTGCAGTATGCAAAGAATTACATATCCGGCGCACTGGCAGCCATGTTAGACCTTGGAAAGGGAAGCGGCCCGATGAATCACGCATTTGCAATAGAAGGAGAATATACCAATGAATGAGAAGAAGACATCTGTATTCAGTAACGGATTAATCTGGTTTGGAGCCGGCGTATCCATTGCTGAAATTTTAACCGGAACATATTTTGCACCGCTTGGATTTGGAAAAGCCATGGCAGCTATCTTATTAGGACACTTAATCGGTGGACTGATGATGTTTGCAGCAGGGATGATTGGTGCAAGAGAACGAAGAAGTGCCATGGAAACCGTAAAAATGAGCTTTGGAGAGAAGGGAAGCCTTCTTTTTGCAGCGTTGAATGTATTGCAGCTGGTAGGATGGACAGCCATAATGATTTATGATGGCGCACTGGCAGCCAATGGTGTCATTCCGGTAGCAAACTGGTTCTGGGCAGCCATTATCGGAGTCCTCATTATCCTTTGGATCCTGATTGGACTTACGAATCTTGGAAAGCTCAATACCGTTGCAATGACCGCATTATTTATCCTGTCACTGGTATTGTTTAAAGTGATTTTTATTGGAAATGGAGCCATTCCGGCAATTGTGGATGATGGAAGCCTTACCTTTGGCGCAGCCGTAGAGCTTGCGGTAGCAATGCCACTTTCCTGGCTGCCATTAATCAGTGATTATACAAGAGAAGCAGAAAAACCATTTGCAGCAACCGCAGTCAGCGTTGTTGTATACAGTCTGGTCAGTATTTTCATGTATGTCATTGGTATGGGTGCAGCACTTATTACCGGTGAATATGATATTGCACAGATTATGTTAAAGACCGGATTTGGTATCGTAGGACTTGTGATTATCATTTTCTCAACAGTAACAACGACTTTTTTGGATGCTTATTCTGCAGGTGTTTCCAGTGTATCCATTTCTGAGAAAATCAATGAGAAATGGGCAGCAATTATTGTAACGGTAATCGGAACTGTTGCAGCAATTGTATATCCAATGGATAACATTACAAATTTCTTATATCTTATCGGTTCTGTCTTTGCTCCGATGATTGCCGTACAGATTGCAGATTACTTTATTTTAAAGAAAGCCAATGCAAAAGACATGGCATTTCAGTGGCGTAATCTGGGTGTCTGGCTTATCGGATTTGTGCTTTACCGTGTGCTGATGCACATTGATACTCCGGTTGGAAATACACTTCCGGATATGGTGGTTACCGTCATTCTCTGCGTGATTGTGGAAAAAGTTGCAGAAGCAGTAAAGAAAAACTAAGAGGTTCCCATCCTCTCGGATGGGAACAGAAGAGAGGACAAAATGAATCACAGATCAAACTTAAAGAAATTAACCGTAACCGCAATTTTTGCAGCAATCGCAGTCGTAGGAAGCCTGTTTTCATTTCCGGTATTCGGCTCAAAATGTGCCCCGGTACAGCATCTTGTAAACGTACTGTGTGCTGTTCTGGTAGGACCTTGGTGGGGACTTGCCCAGGCATTTATTGCATCCTTAATCCGTAACCTTTTAGCATTGGGAAGTCCACTGGCATTTCCGGGAAGTATGTGTGGAGCACTTCTTGGCGGACTCCTTTATAAATATGGAAAGAAACTCCCATTTGCATATATCGGTGAGGTAGTAGGAACCGGAATCATCGGTGGAATGCTTTCTTATCCGGTTGCTTATCTGGTAATGGGAAATACAGCAGCTGCATTATTTACTTTTGTAGTACCATTTTTAATCAGTACCTGTGGCGGAACCATTATTGCAATGATTATTACTATTCCTTTAAAGAAATCAGGAATGTTAGCAAAAATGAAAGACAGTCTGGAGAACTAGAATATGGAATTAGAAGCCGGAAAAATTGCAGAACTGCATCATGAGATAAAAAAGAAACGTCCGGTCATTCACTGTATAACCAATGCGGTGACCGTCAATGACTGTGCCAATATTCTGCTGGCAGCAGGCGCATCTCCGACCATGGCACATCATCCGCTGGAAGTGGAAGAGATAACAGAAGGGGCAGCAGCCTTAGTCTGCAATCTTGGAGCTATTGCGGATTTTGAAGCTATGGAAAAAGCCGGAAAGAAAGCGGATGAAATGGGACATGCCATTGTATTAGACCCGGTAGGAATTTCCGGTTCTACTTACCGGCGGATGAAATGCCAGACTTTGATAAAAGAAATTCACCCGACCTGCATTCGGGGAAATTATTCTGAGATTCGTGCACTGTTAAAGGACTGCAATACCGTAACCGGTGTGGATGCATCGGATAAGTCTGTTGATGTGGAAAGCATGAAGCAGTATGCGAAAGCACAGAAGACGATACTGATAGCATCCGGTGCAGTGGATGTGATTACGGATGGCGTAGAAGTCTTTGAATGCAGAAGAGGCCATGAAATGATGGCACATATTACCGGAAGCGGTTGTATGTCATCGGTTGTGCTGGGTGCATTTCTTGGAACAGAAGCAACCATAGAAGCGGCAGCAGCCTGCTGCAGTTTTATTGGATTGTGCGGCGAGGCAGCCGCAGAAAAAACAAAGGAATGTCAGGGCGGTACCATGACATTCCGAAATGTTTTCATCGATGAAGTTTCGCTGATGACACCGGAGAAAATTTATGACCGGTATCAGGAAAAGTAGTTTTGTATACCAGATGATGCATTAATCATTTGGAGTATTGTGAAACCGGCCTTCCAATTCCTCCGTCTTTACAATATTGATAAATGCGTGTGGGTCGATGGAACGTATCATAGGAATTAACTGGCGCTTAGCCTCCGTATTAATGACGGAGTAGATAAGCGTCTTTTCTTTTTCTTCATAACAGCCAATGCCCTGAAAGAGGGTGGCATCATGGTTGGTGGTTTCCCGGATCGCATGATAAATTTCATTGGATTTATCGGAAATAATAAACAGAGTCTCTTTCTTGTAACGCTTATAAAGCATCTGAATTACCTGGGTGCTGCAGAACTGGTAGATGATGGAGTAAAGTGCAATGGACCAGCCAAAGAGAGCACCTGCAATGGCAAGGATAATGACATTGCCAAGGAGGATATAATTCCATGCATCAATTCCCTTCTGGGAAGAAAGATAAATACTGATAAAATCGGTTCCACCGGTAGTAGTTCCAACGTTTAAGCACAGGCAGATGGTAAATCCGTTTAAAAGACCACCGAACACACTGATTAAAAGGACATCCTGTGTAAATACATAAGCCGGCAGCAGGTCTACGAAAATACTGGATAAGAAAATCGTAAGAATCGAGTACCAGGTAAATTTTTTCCCAAGGAACCGGAATCCAATATAGATTGGGAAAATATTTAAAGCCACGTTGAAAAAGGTATATGGAATATCAATATGGAAAAAGGTCAGTCCGATTTCCTGCAAGAGCAGGGATACTCCGGAAAAGCCACCCGGAAATAATCCGGCAGTTTTCGCAAAACAACGCAGGTTCCATGCATACAGAATCGATGCAAAAAATACGATGAAAATCCGGAAGACCTGATAAAATTTTGGATGTTTGGACTCAATGGAAAGAAACATAATGATTACCTCCTGTTATCAGATTTTTTTATAGGGACTGTGTCCATAACACTTCTCACAGACCCGGAACGGATAACCTACCGGCAGCGTTACGCCGCAGTATTTACAGGTGCGGATATAATCCTTCTTATCTTTGGCAAGAAGCTTCATAATTGTATCTTCTGTCTTTTCCCGTTCCCGGTTTAATCGCTCGCTATCAGAAATTTTTCCCATTCTGGTGGAAAACTGATGGTACAAGTCCAACATTTTATAAAAAGTTTCGTAACGCATCAGTCCCTTGTCATTACACATAATCAGTGATGGAAAATGAAGGGAGACATCAGCAGTATAGGTTTTACAGTAATAGAGCCACAAATCAACGATATCCCGGTTTTTGATATCAATGGAGCAGGTCAGCATCCGGTAGAGGGTATGTTTATCCTCAAACCCATCGATTTCTTTACGGGCTTTATATGCCTTATCATATAGAAAGAGAATTTCGTCAATGCTGATTTTCTCAAAAGGAGCAGAGGGCTCTACGGATTTCCATATTTTTAAAATGGCATTTAATGGCTCGTCCATATCTAAAAGGACATGTGGGAAACCAAGGCTTACCTTCTTAATAACCGGTTCCGGCTGGTCAAAACGTTTGGCAATATAATTTCTGGCATCCTCGCCCATGGCATTGACATAACCGGTGTCATACATGCCAAACCGTCCGGCACGTCCGGCAATCTGCCGTATCTCCGGAATATAAAGCGGGCGGGTGGAAATGCCGTCATACTTTTCTGTCTGGATAAAAACAATTCTTCGTACCGGAAGATTCAGTCCCATACCGATGGCATCGGTGGAAACCACTACTTTTGTTTCGTGGCTTAAGAAAAGACGAATCTGTCTTCTGCGGATTTCCGGTGGAAGACTGCCGTAGATGACACTGGCACGAATTCCCTCACGTTCTAATCGTCCGGCAATGTCTAAGACAGCACGCTTGGTAAAAGTGATTAGTGCATCACCTTCTGTGACATCATCCGGAAAAACAAATGCCTCTTGCTCACAGACCAGTGCAGTTTTCCGTTCATAGTGGCGAACCTCAAAGGTATCCTCGCAAAGGGCTATGAGGTGGGTAACAACTTCCTCGGCAGCAGGACTCATGCAGATATGGATTTCATCTGCTTTTACCCCCAGAATAGCGCGGGTCCAGGAGTGCCCACGGTCACGGTCTGCAATCATCTGTGCTTCATCAATAACGGCAATATCATAGTGCTGTTCCATGTCCAGCATTTCAATGGTAGAAGAAGTAATCCGGCTGTTTTCCTCCGGAATGCATTCTTCTCCGGTAAGCATCGTACAGGCAATGCCGGCATCTTTCATTTTCTCATGGATTTCCAGCGCTAGAAGACGCAAAGGACCAAGATAGACTCCGCACGAAGCCTCTTTTAAACGCTCTAATGCGTGATAAGTTTTGCCACAGTTGGTAGGACCAACATGCAGGATAAAATGCCGCTGCATGCCTCTGGTCTGTGGAAATTCTGTTTCCGGTTTCAACGGAACCATCCCGACAATCTGATGACGCATTCCAAATTGTCCATACTGATGGCACAAATCCTTTAAGGTGCGCCGGCAGATTGCAAGGGGCATTTCCTGATATAAAAAGTTTAAGAAACGCTCTGTAATTAATTCCGGTTCCTCGTCCCGCAGGGAACTGATATCAAGACGGACCAGCTCAGCAACAAGATAAGTCTCAAACTGCATAATATAAATGGGATTGGCATCCCGATAAACAAAATAGGCAAGATTACGGAGCTGACGGTGATAATTCTCCAGCTGCGGCTGTTTTATCTTCGGAGAATGGATAGCCAGCAGTTCCTTGGAAAGCCGCTGCATCCGCTTCGGATAGGGACCTGTTTCCGGTATCGTTTTTTTATGCTTCTTTTTCGCAAAGGTTTTATACTGGGCACAATAGAATTGTACCAATTTATCTGTCTGTATCATACGACCTCCATATCTATGCTAAGTATACCATTCTTTGGGTATGGTTGTAAAAGACATATTTTTCACTTTACAGGAAATTGCTTTCCTGTAAAGTAAGAAACGCTCCGCGAGGATGCGCACTGCGGCGTATAAGGTAGATGTCGCAAGTGACCGCCGCAGGCGCGAGAATGTGCCAAGGCACATTCTATGTTCTATGAAATCTCTTCCACCGCTGGTTTGACTTCGGAGAAAATGGGTGTTACAATCGTTCGGTATGAAATGCTTTATGCAGGCGATGGGGAAAGCTTATAAGATAATACAAAATCATTGGTTATTCAGCAATTGCCTGTTTGGGACTGGAAAATCCCACAGTTCTAAAGTACATGTTTTTCTTTTTGCTATGAAAACAGTCTTTTCCATGTTTGACAGTAATACTGCACCGTTCGCTGAAATACGGATGTATTTTAAGGACTGTTAGGGGCACTTGGAATTTCGTCTGACAACAGGCAACGCTGGTACAGGGATGTACCAGCGAGGCACAATTGAACATGGATGTGAATTTGTGCCGGTTGCCAGACAAAGCAGGCTGTAAATCGAAATTCCTAGTGCCCCTTGCAGGACTTATGTGGCATCCGTATCCAGCGGACAGTACAGTATTCCAGTCAAAGCAGGCAAAAGACAGTTTACAATCAAGAAAAACATGTACTTAAGAACGGTTGGTATTTTCCGTCAACAAACAGTTAATTGCTGAATATCCAATTGATTATTTGTTTCAGTCATAAGCTTTCCCCTTCGCCTGAGAAAGAAAGGAGACCATGATGGAACACACAGTAGAAACTACGAAGAATCCGCTGGCGGAAGAAAAAATCGGGAAACTGATTGCCCGCTTTGCAATACCGGCAATCATCAGCATGCTGGTAAGTTCCCTTTATAATATAGTAGATCAGATATTTATCGGACAGGGCGTTGGCATGCTTGGAAATGCTGCAACAAATATTGCATTTCCGGTATCCATTATCTGCACGGCAACGGCATTGTTACTTGGAATCGGAAGTGCATCCAATTATAATCTGGAGACCGGAAAAGGAAATGTAGAAGAAGCAAATAAGATTGCAGGAACAGGACTGGGTCTTCTGTTTATCTGTGGAGTGATAATTGCAGCAATCGTATTGCTGTTTTTAAATCCGCTGCTGTATTTATTTGGTGTAACACCGGATGTGCTGCCATATGCACAGGATTATACATTTATTACAGCCTTTGGAATCCCGTTTCTGGTATCCACAACCGGTGGAACGCATCTGATTCGTGCGGACAGAAGCCCGACCTATTCCATGACCTGCATGCTTGTGGGCGCAATTATCAACACGATTTTAGACCCGTTATTTATTTTTACATTTAACTGGGGAATCAAAGGAGCCGCATGGGCGACTGTAATCGGACAGTTTGTATCAGGTCTGCTTGTTATTATATATTTTGTAAAATTCCGTAAAATGGAACTTCGGCTTTCCATGATTCGTCCAAGGGTAAAATATATGAAAGCGATTGCAGCATTGGGTATGGCTTCCTGCATCAACCAGATAGCCATGGCAATCGTGCAGATTACCATGAATAATACGCTGCGTCATTACGGAGAAATGTCTGTATATGGAACAGATATCCCCCTTGCCTGCGTTGGAATTATCTCAAAAGTAAATATGGTATTTATGGCAATCTGTATTGGAATTTCCCAGGGCTGTCAGCCAATCTGGGGCTTTAATTATGGAGCGGGAAGTTTTGGGAGAGTAAGAAAAACATTTTGGCGTGCCTTTGAGATATCCGTGCTGGTGGGTGTTGCATTTTTTGTTGTATTTCAGATATTTCCACATCAGCTGGTGACGGTATTTGGTGATGGAAGTACAGAATATTTCCAGTTCGCAGAGCGGTATTTCAGAATTTTTATGTTTATGACATTTATCAATGGAATCCAGCCAATGTCTTCTAGTTTCTTTACATCCATTGGAAAAGCCAGACTTGGTATTGTTGTATCACTGACCAGGCAGGTGCTGTTTTTACTGCCGCTGATTCTTATTTTCCCTTTGTTTATGGGAATCGACGGAGTAATGTATGCAGGACCAATCGCAGATGCCGCTGCAGCTGTCGTTGCCATTTTCTATGCACTGCGTGAATTAAATATCATGAAAAATTTAGAAAAGAAAGCAGTATAAAAAATATCAATATAAAAAACGTCAAAAAGAATCCCATGGAAACAGAAATATTCTCCATGGGATTTTTGCTATTTCCGGACATCTGCAGGAGTTTGCCGGTGGCAGGTCCTACAGGTTATGAAATAGCGGTATAAAACGGCAAAAGGCAGGTCATTGGGATTAGAAGCTGTGGCCGCCGCCACCGCCGCCACTGCTACTGCCACCGCCGCCACTGCTGCTGCCACCGCCGCCGCTGCTGCCACCGCTGCCGCTGCTGGAAGGCGGACTGTAGACACGGGATTGCCGGATAAAGCGGACATTTGGATTGACAATATTGCACTGTGTAAATACCTTTCCTAAAAGATCTGTTTTCGATGGTCTCTTCGCACGGGAGAAGGAACGTACCAGAAAATAATTTAACAACAAAGCAATGATAACTGCTAAAAAGGCATTACTGATATATTTCATCGGCTGCGCAATTTTTCGCCCTTCGAGCAATGTATTAATCTGACCAAAAGCGGTAAATGCACAGGTGTAATAATCACCATCAGAGGCATATTTGTATACATTATCGGTGATAGTGTTGGCATAACTTTTCGTAATGGTTTCATAAATGGTTCCGTTGCTGTGAATCCAGATGTTCCGATTGTCCATATCAATGAGAAATACGGTTGCACTGGTGGAACCGAAGGTGTCGCGGTAATAGCTTCGGATATAATCCTCAGTAGAATAGTAAGGATTGTAATCGATGGATTTAAAAGCAACACTTCCGTAAGTGGTAATCGGAGCCATCTCTTTTCCAAGGGTGGTTTCTTCCTCGTCTGTTAAAAGGTTGGCATCGTCCTCAACGATAACCTGATAACCGGTGCTTTTATTGGTATAGGTCTTGGTTTCGGCTTTGCAGGTAATACTTCCGTTAAGTAAGAGGAAGAAACATGCAAGCAGGCAGCCAAGAATTATTTTTGCAGAAAAAGAGCTGTATTTCTTCTTATATGTATCAGGCACGGTCATCACCTCCCTGTCGGTTAAACTGCGGCAGTTTCCGCATGGTAAGCATATTGTATTCCTTTAAAATGCTAAGAAGCGTAAAAATAATACCGGCAAAAGATACAATTGCACCACCATAGTAATAAAGGTCGGAAACCGGATGCAGGAAAGTAATCATTCCAGCAGCAGCAATGGAAATTAAAGCTCCTAGGAATCCCGGAATTTTTCCACGGGTGGTTGTTTCGCTGAACTGGGAAAATCCAAACAGCGAAGTCAGAACCCCACCGCCGATAACAATAAGCATGACAATTTTAGAAAATGAAAAACCGCCGGAACTAAAGATTCCCATTAGAACCTGAATTGCAAATACACCTAAAAACAGATAAGGAATTATGTTTTCAAATTTAGATTTCATGCTTTTATGGGGCTTTAAGTTTACTTTTACTTTGGCTTCTTTCTTGACATTTCCCTGTTTGGACTGATATCCCCTGTCATTCTCATAGGTTTCCTGACTATGGATTTCGCTCAGCTCCACAAAATAAATAATGGAGGCAAAAAGTGCCAGTGCCGCAGAAAGTATCAGGGTTGAAGCAGGCCGTATGGTAAAGAAAAGATTTAAAAGCAGAAAAACCGGGATAGCCAGTAGAAAGGAACCGAGTAAAAATTTACGTCTATCTACCGGGATATCAGCAGCAACCTTTCCGGTCTGTCCATTGACCGTAGCGTAGGCAACGCGGTCTTTGTTACGGTAGGATAAGAACCATACCGGAAGCATGGCGCTGGCAGCTTCCTTGCATTCCGTATTTAATGCATAACTCATATAATGGTTTGTTTCCGGATAAATAAAACTAAATTCCTGGAAGGCAGGTATTTTTTTGACTTTGGAATAAGTCTGTTCATTGGCAATGGCTTTTGCGTCCTCCAGATAAATATCGCTGTCCACATCGGCAGTATCAGCATAGAAACCACACAGAATGGACGGAGTAAAACTTTTCATGCCGCGCACATCAAAGGGAGCAATATTCTCGCTGATAACATCCGAAAAAGAAGAAGACGCATCATAAGAGAGCCCTTTATAATAGGCATCCGTCTGGCAGAGCAGATTATAGTGGTCGGTTACAATATAGTTACCTTCCCGGTGGCTTTTTTCAGCCGGCAGCTGTACCGTACCTTCGTGGGTAATGTTATATACCCAGTAAGGCATATAAATCCCACGGAAATTGTCTACATTGCGAGGGTCTTTCAGTTCCTTAGGGGCAAAAATGGCATGGCGCATCATTTTGCCATAAGCTTTCTTGCAGTCCTCCTTGGTAATCTGGAAAGGAACAATGTAGTCAGGACGTTTTTCCCTGGCAATCCGGCTGTCAAGAATCGTAGAAGCACCACAGAAACTGCAGAATCCGGTTGCAGCATTCTCGGTACTTAAGATTTCACCGCCGCATTGCGGGCAGGTGAAAATGTTGACATCATAAGTAGATGTCTCCACAGCATCGTGATCCTTCTGATAGCTGTAAGGATTCAGCTGTGTGTGACAGTAGTCACAGAAAAGTGATTGTGTTGGAATATCAAACCTTAGATTTCCGCCACAATTGGGACATTCATACATAACATTCTCCTCTTTTGATTTAATATACTAATATGGTAATAGAAATATAACAGAAAGTAAATACATTTTACTTTATATTTTCAGAAAATTGAGTTATAATATATATATCTAGAAGTAATACGAGAGAGTTGTCATACGACCGTAGAGGAGGGGTGCTTATGAGACAGGAATTTACTTATAACCAGATTGCACACCTGAATGCAGCGTTACATGAACAACGCCTGCCATACCGTATTAGCTTTCATGATGCGGAGACAGCCGTTGTAGAACCGTTAGGATTTTGTGCATGTGATGGTAAAGAGGGTATGCTCAAAGCGGCAATTGAAGCATTTTTTGAAAAAGAGGGAATGACCGTAACATTCTCTGACCATTGCGAAATTATTTCACCGGGATGCCGGACCGTTTCTGTGGCAGCCTGCCAGTAGAAACAGGTGAGACCGGAAAGATGGGCAGATTAGAAGGAAGAAGCCGGAATTCAAAAATCTTTGAGATGGGAACAGATTTTTGAAAATACGTTCTCTTTTAAGTCCTCATCAGAACAGAACATTTGAATCGCTATATCCACTGCTTTCGGAGAGAGAGCAGTGGATTTTTTGAGCCATGAAATATCAGCGGCAGACTCTGTTCCTGTAAGAAAATGATTTACAATTTCATTTAACCGGTGGCAGAATTCCATCAGGGAATGATAATCATGAATCATATCTAAAAGGTTGTGCCCGTAAAGTTCCTGTTCGAAGGAACAGGTAGAAATCACCTGCATGCAAAGGTGCAGTTCGCCGGTAATATCAGAAGCTTCCATCAGAATGTCCGGGCGTTTCGCATAGCTTTCCATGAAAATGGACTGGGCTTTCTGGTAGTCACCATCTGCGAAACATTTTGCCAGAGATTCCCGGAGCACTCTTGTTTCATGTTTTTCGCCGGACATCCCCACCATACATTCATAAGTGGAGAGATTCTGCTTCGCAATGTAAACTGTTAACAGAAATTCCGACAGAAATCCAAACAACCGCTTGCAGTAATTATCATAGCTGCTGATATCGACCCGGCACTCCACTTCAAAGAGAATGTCAAACAGCCATTCGCAGTAGGCATCAAAGCGTTCCTTTGAAGCAATGAAAATATTCCCAAAATATGTATGCACATCATGAACCATATGGTGAAAAACAGGCAAATAGTCAGGGTATTTTTCAGAAATGACCTGCTCAGTAATCAGCAGATCCTTCTGGTGATGGTTCTGGCTGAAACCATTAAAATATGAAGTATTTAAAGTCAGAAGCTTTGGTGTGATCATGTCATGATTCTGAAGCAGCCGCATCAGCTCTTTTTCCGTGAAAATAAGTCCCTGTCTATTTATGAGATAGCGGCGGTAATGACAGATGCCGATATAATCGCAGGCATAGTAATTTTTCCAGAGCCAGTAAATGCCGGTCAGCTCGCAGAAACTTTTGTTTTTCCGGGAAATATTATCTCCGGTATCATCTGCAAGATAGCCCAATTCCGGAGAAATTGCATGTCCGACCTGCAGGGGAACATACATGGAATCAGTGGGAGCTTTAAATTGTTTGTGGGTCATAACGAATATTTTAATGGACATAATACACCTCGCAAAAACATGCTTTTCCTTTACTGTATACGCAATCGCATTCCCTGGCAAGAGCAAATCGGGGAACCAATCAACATTTTTGACATAAACTAATACGAAAGTAAGAAAGAATGGAAAGAGGTCAGCGTGAACTGCAGCAATTCAATCGAACATACCGTGGAAGCTGGGGATACATTATACAAACTTTCCCGGCAGTATAAGACAACGGTATCCTCTATTATTTTAAGCAATCCAAGGATAAATCCTTACAATTTACAGATTGGAATGAAGATAGAAATATGTCCGGGCAGAGAATACACAAGACCGGAAATGTCGGGAAATACAGGAAATTCCGGGATTTCCAATAACAACGGAAAAGGAAATTTAAAAGAACTGATGCGGATGGCATGGCTGAATCATACTTACCTGCTCCGGATGCTTTTGGTCAGCATGGCGGCGGATTTGCCGGATCAGCAGGAGCTGGTTACTGCAATAATTGATAATGCAGAGGAAATAGCAGACCTTTTCGGCAGATATTATCCGGAAAATACGGTGCACAGCCTCAGAGATTTACTGGTGCGCCATGTAGAACTTACCGGTGGACTGATTACCCAGAAAAAAGAAGGGAGAACGAAGGATACGGCGGAGCAGGTACGCCGGTTAAACGAAAATGCAGACCGCATCGCAGAACTTTTAGCATCTGCAACACCGGAATATGAAGAAAGTGCATTAAAAGAAATGTTCCGTATGCATGTAGAACTGATTGGACAGGAAATCAGTGAGCGGCTTGCCGGTAATTATGAAAAAGATTTACAGACATTCTGGAATATCCAGCGGCAGATTATTGCCATGGCAGATTATCTTGCCAGCGGACTGGAAACAGAGGCAAAGGAATCCGGGCTTCGTTAAAGAAAAGGCATTAAAAAGTATTATTTCTTATGGTTTCACAGCAGAAGCGGCTGTGTTATAATAGAAAAACAGGACAAAAATAACCGGGGCTGTCCGAATGCAACTGCGGACAGCCACAACATAAAAGTACAGAACAAAAACAATAGTAAATAGAAGGAGACAGCAAAAATGACACCAGAATTTTTAAACAGCACATTAGAGCATTTATATGAGAGAACCAAAGAAGGAAAGCAGCACTGGAATGTTGAGATGAAGACCAGCGAATATAAAGAGGAATCCGAAAAGCCGGTTGTAGAAGCCGACGGAAAGCAGTGGGTAGTAGATGAGTGTTATACAGCCTATTCCTGCGAAGAGCATGGAAATGAATTTGCAATGATTACTTATGAAAATATTGAGACTTGTGGAGAAGAAGTGCGGAGCACCAACATGGTATTCCTGCCGGATCCGAATGTCCGCTATTTTGATTTGGACCGGCTGGCTCAGTATGCAATTCTTCCAAGCCAGAAATTGATGGAGACCATTCATCAGTTATTTACTCTTCTGCTTTCTCTTCAGAAGGAAGAAAGTGCCCAGGTAGAGTGGAAAGTCAGCGAATAGGAAATGGCATCGCAGACAGATTACAGTTACATATGTTTCCTGTAGTTGTTTTAACAATTTAAATAAAACTGAAAATTCAGATAATTTACACAATATATGCAATATAATAAAGTAAATACGAAAAATAATTAAGAAAATTCTAAAAATAGTATTGACAAATGAACTATAGTTAGATATAATCAAATCATCAAAAGAAACAAATGAACGGAAACAAAGTAAGGAGGAGATTCCACCAGAAAGAGAAGGAACAAACTCATAATAATGTAAGAGGAGGTCGATACCACCAGGATATTAAATCAGAATCGGACAAGCGTTTAGACGAAGAGAAACGCAATAGTAAGAAAGGAAGGTACGGTCCAATGCAGAGCTGATAGATATTATGAAACCTGACATAATAAATAATAAAATCAGATTCAGTTCATGGATTCAGAATCGGAAGGAAAACCTGAGGTAAATACAAAAGAAAAGTGGATGGAGAATCAGAACGGCAACGTAAAGATATGGTTCCAGTCCAACAGGACTCAGAAGCGAACGGATTCAGGAGGAAGGGTTCAGGGATTGAAGACGAAATATACGAAATGAGGTAAAAGTCCAATGGACGAAATAGTATGAAAGGGCATCATCTTAAGAGAATTTAGATGATGCCCTTTTTCACTTTACAGGGAATTGCTTTCCTGTAAAGTAAAAAACGCTCCGCGAGGATGCGTACTGCGGCGTATAATAAGGTAGATGTCGCAAGCGACCGCCGCAGGTGCGGGAATGTGCCAAGGCACATTCTTTGTTTTGTTATGCTTCTTTTTTCTGTACTTCAAGGGCTGCTAAGCATGCCTGGGCAAGCTGGTCGCCACAGGAAGTGGATTTGAATCCACAGGTGATGCCCTTTAATTTCTCTTCTACTTCTTCTACCGTTAATCCTTCTACCAAAGAAGAGATAGCCTTTAAGTTGCCATTACATCCGTTGGTAAAGGTAACATGTTTTAAAACATTTCCCTCTAAATCCAAATCAATCTGGGTGGAACAGGTTCCTTTGGTTTTGTATGTGTAATGCATAAGAAACTCCTTTCTATACCTGGACTTGTTGTCAGGCGATTGCAAAATGAAAAATAGTGTATGACATATTTTTTATGAGGTGAAAGGCTCCTCTTCTTTTCCGATATGAAATATTGTAACTCTAAGCGCTTTATTTTCCTTTTTGTTATATCGACTGTCTTTTCAATGTTTGACAATGATTCCAGAATTGTCCGCCGGAGTGCGGATACCTTGGCAAAGCTGCTAGGGGCACTTGGAATTTCACTGGCAACCGGCAACACTGGCACAGGGATGTGCCAGTGAGGTGTATTTGAACACGGATGTGAATATACACCGGTTGCCGGACATAATCATGATTTCATCGAAATTCCTAGTGCCCCTTGCGGGTTTGGCGTTGTATCCGCAACCGGCGGACAGTTCTGGAATCCTATGTCAAAGCAACCGGAAAGACAGTCTTCAATCAAGAAAAATAAAGTGCTAAGAATTACGGGATATTTCATATCCATTAAAAAGAAGTGAAGTCTTTCACCTATAAAAATATCTTATTCTGTTTTTCCATTTTGCAATCGCCTGTTCAATCTTTGCCTATTATAGCATCTGTTTGTAAAAAGTCCACTGATTTAACAAAAAGTTTATAAAACGTTCATGGGATTAGATATTGTGAAGAAAGGCAGATAGTGGTACAATATTTCATAGTTGCGTAAGCAAAATTATGGATAGGAGCATTATATGAAAGCAATAGAAAAAATCTTTGGAACACATAGCGAAAGAGAATTAAAAAGAATTTATCCGCTTATAGATAAGATAGAGTCTTATCGGCCTGCCATGCAGGAACTGACTGATGAGCAGTTAAAGGATAAGACAAAAGAATTCAAAAAGAGACTTGCTGATGGTGAGACATTGGACGATCTGCTTCCGGAAGCATATGCAACCGTTCGTGAGGCAGCAAAGAGAGTGCTTGGAATGGAACATTACCGTGTTCAGCTGATTGGTGGTATTATCCTGCATCAGGGACGTATCGCTGAGATGAAGACCGGTGAAGGAAAAACATTGGTATCTACCCTGCCGGCATACTTAAATGCATTGGAAGGAAAGGGCGTACATGTTGTAACTGTCAACGAATATCTGGCAAAACGTGATGCTGAGTGGATGGGACAGGTTCATGAATTCTTAGGACTGACTGTTGGCGTTGTGTTTAACGGCATGGACACTAAGGAACGTCAGGATGCATATAACTGCGACATTACCTATATTACCAATAATGAATTGGGATTCGATTACCTGCGTGATAACATGGTAATTTACAAGGAACAGTTAGTACAGCGTGGACTTCATTTTGCAATTATCGATGAGGTCGACTCTGTATTGATTGATGAGGCAAGAACACCGCTTATCATTTCCGGACAGAGTGGCAAATCCACCAGTATTTATGAGGCATGCGATATTCTGGCAAGACAGATGAAACGTGGTGAAGACCAGAAGGAATACACCAAGATGGATGCTATCATGGGAGTGGAAATCGAAGAAGATGGAGACTTCGTGGTAAATGAGAAGGATAAAGTAGTCAATCTGACATTAGAAGGTGTAAAGAAGGTAGAACAGTTCTTCCACATTGATAACCTTGCAGATCCGGATAATCTTGAGATTCAGCACAATATCATTTTAGCATTGCGTGCACACAATCTGATGTTCCGTGATCAGGATTATGTGGTAAAGGACGATCAGGTATTAATCGTAGATGAATTTACCGGACGTATTATGCCGGGCCGGCGTTATTCTGATGGATTACATCAGGCAATTGAAGCAAAAGAGCATGTAAAAGTAAAACGTGAGAGCAAGACCCTTGCCAATATTACATTCCAGAACTTCTTCAATAAGTATGATAAGAAAGCAGGTATGACCGGTACCGCTTTGACAGAGGAAAAAGAGTTCCGTGACATCTATGGAATGGACGTTATCGAGATTCCTACCAACAGACCGGTTATCCGTGTGGATAAAGAGGATGCTGTTTATAAGACCAAGAAGGAAAAATTCCATGCTGTTGTGGATGAAGTAGAAGAAGCATACAAGAAAGGACAGCCGGTTCTGGTTGGTACCATCAATATCGATACTTCTGAGCTGGTAAGCTCCATGTTGAATAAGCGTGGTATACCACACAAAGTTTTGAATGCAAAATTCCATGAGTTAGAGGCTGAAATTGTAGCACAGGCCGGTGTACATGGTGCGGTTACCATCGCAACCAACATGGCTGGTCGTGGTACTGATATTAAGCTGGATGATGAAGCAAAGGAAGCCGGCGGTCTGAAAATCATCGGTACTGAGCGTCATGAATCCAGACGTATTGATAACCAGCTGCGAGGACGTTCCGGCCGTCAGGGAGACCCGGGAGAATCCCAGTTCTTCATTTCGCTGGAAGATGATTTGATGCGTCTGTTTGGTTCTGAGAAACTGCTTAGCATGTTTAATACTTTGGGTGTGCCGGAAGGCGAGCAGATTCAGCATAAGATGCTGACCAGTGCAATTGAAAAGGCACAGAAGAAGATTGAGGGAAATAACTTTGGAATCCGTAAGAATCTGTTGGAATATGATCAGGTTATGAATGACCAGAGAGAGATTATTTATGCAGAACGTCTCCGCGTATTGAATGGCGAGAGCATGCGTGATGTTATCTATAAGATGATTACCGACAGAGTGGAAAATACAGTAGATACCTGTATTTCGCCGGATTTACCACCGGAAGAATGGGACATTAATGAACTGAACCAGTTATTGATTCCAATTATTCCACTTCAGCAGGTGACACCGGAGCAGGCAAAAGAATACAAGGATCAGAAGAAGTTAAAACATGCTTTAAAAGAACAGGCTGTAAAACTCTACGAGGAGAAGGAAGCAGAGTTCCCGGAGCCGGAAGCTGTCCGTGAATTAGAGCGCGTTATTTTACTGAAAGTTATTGACCGTAAGTGGATGGATCATATTGATGATATGGATCAGCTGCGTCAGGGAATCGGTTTACAGGCTTATGGACAGAGAGACCCGCTGGTAGAGTATAAGATGAGCGGTTATGATATGTTCGAAGAGATGATTAACAGTATTCAGGAAGATACCGTCCGTCTGTTATTCCATGTCAGAGTAGAGCAGAAGGTAGAAAGAGAGCAGGTTGCAAAAGTAACCGGAACCAATAAGGATGAGACTGCACAGGGCGTACCGAAGAAACGTGCGGCAGCAAAGGTTTATCCGAATGATCCGTGCCCATGCGGAAGTGGCAAGAAATACAAACAGTGCTGCGGAAGAAAAGCTTAAGAATAAAAATACAAAAATTAAATCGACTTATAATAATTAAATTACATTATAACAGTAAATATGACAAAAGGAGGAAAATAGATGCATTGCACAAGAAAAGTAACAGAAGATATAATCTGGATTGGTGGAAGTGACAGGAGACTTGCTTTATTTGAAAACGTATTCCCGATTCCAAGAGGCGTATCCTATAATTCCTATCTTTTAAAAGATGAAAAAACAGTATTATTAGATACCGTAGACCGTTCCATTGCAGGACAGTTTTTAGAAAATCTGGCATTTGCACTGGATGGAAGAAAACTGGATTACATGATTGTGAATCATATGGAACCGGATCACTGTGCATTAATTGAAGAAATCGTAAGAAGATATCCGGAAGTAAAGGTTGTGGGAAATGCCAAGACCTTTGGCATGATACAGCAGTTCTATACCTTTGATATTGCAGAACGTTCCGTTACTGTGAAAGAAGGCGAGACATTAAATACCGGAAAACATACCCTTCACTTTGTGATGGCACCGATGGTACACTGGCCGGAAGTAATGGTAACATATGATGAAACGGACAAAGTATTATTTTCAGCAGATGCATTCGGAACCTTCGGTGCATTGAACGGAAATATTTTTAATGATGAAATTGATTTCGACCGCGACTGGCTGGATGACGCAAGACGTTATTATACCAATATTGTTGGAAAATACGGCGGACCGGTTCAGACAACCTTGAAGAAGGCAGCAGGACTGGATATTTCCATTATCTGTCCACTGCATGGCCCAATCTGGCGTTCCAATCTTGGTTACATTCTGGATAAATACAATACATGGAGCAGCTATGAGCCGGAAGAGAAGGCAGTTATGATTGCTTATGCGTCCATGTATGGAAATACAGAAAATCTTGCAAATATACTCGCAGCAAAGCTGGCAGAAGCAGGCATTCACAATATTGCAGTATATGATGTATCCAATACACATGTTTCCACTTTGATTTCAGAAGCATTCCGTTGCAGCCATATTGTACTGGCAGCTCCGACTTATAATGGAAACGTTTATCCAGTTATGGAGAACTTCTTGAATGACATGAAAGCACTTGCCGTACAGAAACGTACCGTTGCAATTCTGGATAATGGTACCTGGGCAGCAACAGCTGGAAAACAGATGGCAGATAAGATTGCGGAAATGAAAGACATGAAGATTATTGAACCAAAGGTAAGTATTAAATCTTCATTAAAGAACGAACAACTGGAACAGCTGGATGAGCTGGTGGCAGAGATTAAAAAAGATTTCTAAAGCACTGGCAGTTATCAGAAGAGAAAATGAAATAAAATAAAAACGAACAGAGTAAAAATGAGTACAGAACAAACATTCGATTTTGTTCTGTACTTTTTTGCTATGGGGTGCTATAATGAGCGGAGAAACGTGGTAATACTAAAGGAAGAGTAAATGAACAGAGGAGAAATTGAGTGGATCATTTTAAATTAGTTTCCAAATATCAACCCACCGGAGACCAGCCGCAGGCAATTGAGAAGCTGGTGAAGGGATTTAAAGAGGGCAATCAGTTTGAAACACTACTGGGTGTAACCGGTTCCGGTAAGACATTTACCATGGCAAATGTCATTGCCCGGATGAATAAACCGACATTGATTATTTCGCATAATAAGACGCTGGCGGCGCAGCTCTATGGAGAATTCAAGGAATTTTTCCCCGAAAATGCAGTAGAGTACTTTGTATCCTATTACGATTACTACCAGCCGGAGGCATATGTGCCATCCACGGATACTTATATCGCAAAGGATTCTTCTGTGAATGATGAGATTGATAAACTGCGTCTGTCTGCTACAGCAGCATTGACGGAACGGCGGGATGTTATTGTCGTTTCCAGTGTATCCTGTATCTATGGACTGGGTGAACCGGAGAACTTCCAGAAGATGATGGTATCTCTGCGGCCGGGCATGGAACGGGATCGTGATGATGTTATCCGGCAGTTGATTGATATACAATATACAAGAAATGATATGGATTTCCAGCGAGGCACCTTCCGGGTACGGGGAGACGTTTTGGAAATCCTTCCGGCAGACCGTGGAGAGACTGCAATCCGGGTAGAATTCTTTGGCGATGAAATAGACCGGATTACAGAAATCGATGTATTGACCGGCGAGATTAAGAATAGTCTGAATCATATCAGTATTTTTCCGGCATCCCATTATGTAGTGCCAAGAGAGAAAATCCTGCGTGCATGCGATACCATTGAAGCAGAGCTGGAAGAGCGTGTGAAATACTTTAAGGGGGAAGATAAGCTCTTAGAGGCACAGCGGATTGCCGAGCGGACGAATTTTGATATTGAAATGTTAAAAGAGACAGGCTTCTGTAGTGGAATTGAAAACTATTCCAGACATTTATCCGGACAGCCGGCAGGTTCGAGACCGTTAACACTGATTGATTATTTCCCGGATGACTTCCTGATTATGGTAGATGAGTCCCATATTACAATTCCGCAGATTCGTGGAATGTATGCGGGAGACCAGTCCAGAAAGACAACGCTTGTGGATTATGGCTTCCGTCTGCCTTCGGCAAAAGACAACCGTCCAATGAATTTTGAAGAGTTTGAAAGCCAGATAGACCAGATGCTGTTTGTATCTGCAACGCCAAATGATTATGAAGAAGAACATGAACTTTTGCGGGTAGAGCAGATTATCAGACCGACAGGACTTTTAGACCCTGATGTGGAAGTGCGCCCGGTAGAAGGTCAGATTGACGATTTGATTGGAGAGGTCAATAAAGAGACTGCGGCAGGACATAAGGTGCTGGTAACGACACTGACCAAGAAAATGGCAGAGGATTTGACAGAATATATGCGTGAAGTGGGTATTCGTGTGAAATACCTGCATTCGGATATTGATACTTTGGAAAGGGCAGAGATTATCCGGGATTTGCGGCTGGATGTATTTGATGTGCTGGTGGGAATTAACCTTTTGCGGGAAGGACTTGATATACCGGAAATTACATTAGTGGCAATTATTGATGCGGACAAGGAAGGTTTCTTGCGTTCCGAGACTTCACTGATTCAGACTATCGGACGAGCGGCAAGAAACAGTGAAGGTCATGTTATCATGTATGCAGATAAGATTACAGACTCCATGCGGGTTGCGATTGATGAGACAAAGCGCCGCCGTGAGATTCAGCAGAAATACAATGAAGAGCATGGTATTACGCCGACTACCATTCAGAAATCTGTCCGTGAGTTAATCAGTATTTCCAAGAAGGTAGCCAAGAATGAAATGGAATTCAAGAAAGATCCGGAATCCATGGATAAGAAGGAATTGGAGAAGCTGATTGCAGATATTCAGAAGAAGATGAACCATGCTGCTGCAGAGTTGAACTTTGAGGCTGCGGCAGAATATCGTGATAAGTTAATTGAGTTAAAGAAGATGCTTCGCGATTTGTAAGGTAGAGAAAGAGGAAGAAAAAGTGGCAAAGAAAGAGAGAAAATATATCAGGATTCGTGGCGCAAGCGAACATAATTTGAAGCATATTGATGTGGATATACCAAGAGATGAATTTGTGGTACTGACGGGACTCAGCGGCTCCGGTAAATCCTCACTGGCATTTGATACGATTTATGCAGAGGGACAGCGGCGTTATATGGAGAGCCTGTCATCTTATGCAAGACAGTTCTTGGGACAGATGGAGAAACCGAATGTAGAGAAAATAGAAGGTTTGTCTCCGGCAATTTCCATTGACCAGAAATCCACAAACCGTAACCCGAGATCTACTGTAGGAACGGTAACGGAGATTTATGATTATTTCCGTCTGCTCTATGCGCGGATTGGAATTCCGCACTGTCCGAACTGCGGCAAGGAGATTAAGAAACAGACCGTAGACCAGATGGTAGACCAGATTATGAAGCTGCCGGAGCGTACCAGGATACAGCTTTTAGCACCGGTAGTCCGTGGAAGAAAGGGTGAACACCAGAAGCTCTTTGAACAGGCAAAGCGAAGCGGCTATGTGAGAGTACAGGTGGACGGAAATACCTATGAACTGACGGAAGAGATAAAGCTGGATAAGAACAAGAAACATAATATCGAAATCGTAGTGGATCGTCTGGTGGTAAAGGAAGGTATTGAAAAGCGTCTGACGGATTCTATTGAAAATGTGTTAGAACTTTCAAACGGACTTCTGATGGTGGATATCATTGATGGAGAGACCATGCAGTTTTCCCAGAGCTTTTCCTGTCCGGATTGTGGAATCAGTATTGATGAAATCGAACCGAGAAGCTTTTCCTTTAACAATCCATTCGGAGCCTGCCCGGAATGCTTTGGCCTGGGCTATAAGATGGAATTTGATGAAGAACTGATGATACCGGATAAAAGACTGAGTCTTGCAGAGGGCGCAATTCAGGTAATGGGCTGGCAGTCTTCTACCGATAAGAAGAGCTTTACTTATGCAATCCTTAAGGCACTTTCTGAAGAATATGGCTTCAGTCTTGATACACCATATAAGGAATTGCCGGCAGAAGTCCGGAATATGCTGATTCATGGAACCAATGGAAGGTCTGTAAAGGTATATTATAAAGGTCAGCGTGGAGAAGGCGTATATGACATTGCCTTTGAGGGACTGATTAAGAATGTGGAGCGTCGTTACCGTGAGACCGGCTCTGATACCATGAAACAGCAGTATGAGGAGTTTATGCGGATTACACCGTGTAAATGCTGTGGCGGGCAGAGGTTGAAGAAGGAGTCACTGGCAGTAACGGTTTCCGGTAAAAATATATATGAGATAACAGCAATGTCCATCCGTAATCTGGATGCCTATTTAAAAGAAATGGAACTGACGGAGCAGCAGCATCTGATTGGTGACCAGGTTTTAAAAGAAATCAGAGCGCGGGTAGGCTTTCTGATGGATGTGGGACTGGATTATCTGTCCCTTTCCCGCGCGACCGGAAGCTTATCCGGTGGAGAAGCACAGCGAATCAGACTTGCAACCCAGATTGGTTCCGGACTTGTAGGCGTGGCTTATATTCTGGACGAGCCTAGTATCGGTCTGCATCAGCGGGATAATGATAAACTTTTGAATTCTTTAAAGGGGTTAAAAGACCTTGGAAATACACTGATTGTAGTAGAACATGATGAAGATACTATGCGTGCAGCAGATTATATTGTGGATATCGGGCCGGGAGCCGGTGAACATGGCGGAGAAGTCATTGCTACCGGAACAGCAGAGGAGATTATGAAAAATAAGAACTCTATCACCGGTGCTTATTTAAGCGGAAGAATCAAAATTCCGGTACCGAAAGAAAGACGGAAACCAATCGGATTCATTACTGTAAAAGGTGCAAGAGAGAATAACCTGAAGAATATTGATGTGAAGATTCCACTGGGTATAATGACCTGCATTACCGGAGTGTCCGGCTCCGGAAAGAGTTCACTGACTAATGAAATCCTCTATAAACGTCTGGCAAGGGATTTAAACCGGGCAAGGTGTATTCCGGGTGCCCATGATGATATTGAAGGTCTGGAACAGTTAGATAAGGTAATTGATATTGACCAGTCTCCAATCGGAAGAACACCCCGTTCCAATCCGGCTACTTATACCGGTGTGTTTGATATAATAAGAGATTTGTTTGCATCCACTCCGGATGCCAAGGCAAGAGGATACCAGAAGGGAAGATTCAGCTTTAATGTGAAGGGTGGCCGGTGTGAAGCCTGCTCCGGTGATGGTATTCTTAAGATAGAAATGCATTTCCTGCCGGATGTATATGTTCCGTGTGAAGTGTGTCAGGGCAAACGATATAACCGTGAAACACTGGAAGTAAAATATAAGGGCAAGAGTATCTATGATGTGCTGAATATGACAGTGGAAGAGGCACTGGAATTCTTTCAGAATGTGCCTTCTATTGCAAGAAAGATACAGACCCTTTATGATGTGGGCTTATCTTATATCCGTCTGGGCCAGCCATCTACTGAACTGTCTGGTGGAGAAGCACAGAGAATTAAGCTTGCAACAGAATTGAGCAAACGCAGTACAGGAAAGACTATTTATATTCTGGATGAGCCGACAACAGGACTTCATTTTGCAGATGTCCATAAATTAATTGAAATTCTGAGGAGATTGTCTGATGGTGGCAATACAGTAGTTGTAATTGAACATAATCTGGATGTAATCAAGACGGCAGATTATATTATTGATATGGGGCCGGAAGGCGGAGACGGTGGCGGAACTGTGGTTGCCCAGGGAACGCCGGAAGAGATTGCCAAAGTACCGGAATCCTATACCGGACAATATGTAAAGAAATATCTGGAATAGTAATACCGGATAAGCATAAGACAATGAAAAATGGCATCTGCTAGAAACTGCCAGTGGCGGGTTCGGCAGGTGCTATTTTCTATAGGCACATTCTTTGTTCCTGTTATGTGCACAAAAAAACTGCTGAAACATTCAGCAGTTACTATCTTGGGGAGTACCCTCCGGACATCCCGAGGGACATCCGAAGGGCTGAGTTATGAAAAATTATATTAGCTTAATAGCTAGTACATATATGATACTATAGAAGACGTGTGACTATTATGTGAACAAAAAGTTAAGACAATTAGAAAGCAAAAGAAAGTTAAGAAGATGTTGCGATTTCATTAAAAATAAGTAAAAACAGAAAAAAACCTTTGAAAAATGCCATTTATTGTATATAATGTGATTATATATGTAAGAATATGATTGAATGCGTAGTCTGTCTTTTTTTGAGATAGATTACTCCACATATAATGAAACAGATGAAAGGGGAAACATTGACATGGTTTCAACAGATATTGGAATTGATTTAGGAACAGCCAGCATATTGGTTTATATTAAAGGAAAAGGCGTAGTTTTAAAAGAGCCGTCCGTAGTAGCGTTTGACAGAGATACAAACAAGATTAAGGCGATTGGTGAAGAAGCAAGACTGATGCTTGGTAGAACACCGGGCAACATTGTAGCAGTAAGACCACTCCGTCAGGGTGTTATTTCTGATTATACCGTAACAGAGAAGATGATTAAGTACTTTATTCAGAAGGCACTGGGAAAGAAAACATTCCGTAAGCCAAGAATCAGTGTCTGTGTACCAAGTGGTGTAACAGAGGTTGAGAAGAAGGCGGTAGAGGATGCAACTTATCAGGCAGGAGCAAGAGAAGTTGCAATTATTGAAGAACCAATTGCAGCAGCAATTGGAGCAGGTATCGATATTGCAAGACCTTGTGGAAATATGATTGTAGATATCGGAGGAGGAACCGCAGATATTGCAGTAATTTCACTGGGCGGTTCGGTAGTAAGTACATCAATTAAAATTGCCGGAGATGATTTTGATGAGGCAATTGTCCGTTATATGAGAAAGAAACATAATCTTCTGATCGGAGAAAGAACTGCAGAAGATATTAAGATTAAGATTGGAACCTGTTTCCCGCTGGCACAGCCGGAAACTATGGATGTCCGTGGACGTAATCTGGTAACAGGACTTCCTAAGACAGTAACTGTTTCTTCAGAAGAGACTGAGGAAGCATTAAGAGAACCGACTTTACAGATTGTAGAAGCGGTACACAGTGTTCTGGAAAAAACACCACCAGAGCTGGCAGCAGATGTTGCAGACAGAGGAATTGTGCTGACAGGTGGCGGTTCATTACTTAGAGGACTGGAAGAGCTGATTGAAGATAAGACAGGAATTAATACAATGACAGCAGAAGAACCAATGACTTGTGTAGCAATTGGTACAGGTAAATTCGTAGAATTCTTAGCTGGTAAGAGAGACGACGATTAAGATTTCGGGAGGACTGTAGATGGTAAAAGGATTATATACCGCATGGACCGGAATGCTAGACGAACAGAACCGTCTGGATATTCTGACAAATAATCTGGCAAATGCCGACACAACCGGATATAAGAAGGAAGGTACCACAAATCATACATTTGCTGATACACTGGCAATTAAGATTAAGGATACTTCTGATTATGGGCAGCCGCGGGTACTGGGAAATATCAGCATGGGTGTGCATATTGGCGAAGTATATACCGATTTCAGCCAGGGCAGCTTTAAAGTGACAGACAGAAGTACCGATATGGCATTGGATGGAAATGGTTTTTTTACGGTATCATTTACCAATAAGAATGGTGAAACATCTATGAAGCTTACCCGGGATGGAGCATTTACACTGACCAGAGAAGGCTATCTGGTGACCAAAGACGGTGATTATGTGCTGAACCAGAATGGAGCTTCCACTGGCAATCCTGATGCAGAGAATTATATCCGGATTAATCCGAATCTGGATTTTGAAGTGCTTTCCGATGGAAGTATTATGCAGAATAATCAGGTGGTTGCAAGACTTGGTGTGGTAGATGTAGATAATTATGACTATATCAGCAAATATGGTGAGAATCTCTATGATGTAGTAAATGGCGGACAGCTTGTGGCATCGAATGCGAGAGTAGAGCAGGGTGCATTGGAAGCTTCCAACATTAATGTAGTATCCGAAATGGTAGATATGATTACAATCACCAGAGCTTACGAGGCTGGACAGAAGATTATCCAGACGATGGATTCAACACTGGACAAAGCCGTAAATAATGTAGGTAAAGTATAAAAAGAACTAAAGAAAAGTGCAAAAGAAGCCGATATAAATAAGTAGGAAACAGGTACGTTTCATAAAAGGCTGGCCACGGATGGCGCAAGAGAGATAAGGAGCGCAGGGCTTATGATGAGAGCATTGTGGACTGCTGCATCAGGAATGATTGCACAGCAGACAAATATTGATTCGATTTCTAATAACTTATCGAATGTAAATACAACAGGTTACAAATCCGAACAGGCAGAGTTTAAATCACTGCTGTATCAGACACTGCAGTCTAAAACAACTTCTGCAAATGGTGATGAAAAACCGGTTCCGGTTCAGGTGGGACTGGGAACCAGAGTAGCCTCTATTACATCTGATTTTACCAATGGAGCATTAATTGCCAATTCCAGCAATACAGCATTTGCGTTGGAAGGAAAAGGATTTTTCTCGGTACGTGGAGAAGATGGACAGACATACTATACCAGAAATGGTAAATTTGGCTGGGCAATCGGAACTAATGGAACGACACTTTGCAATGAAGCCGGACTTCCGGTATTAGATAGTAATGGAAATGAAATTGTTCTGCCGGATGGCGTGACTGCATCATCTATCGAAGTATCAAATGATGGAAAGTTCTATTATAAAGATGCGGCAGGCAATACCATAGATATGAACAGACAGATTGGCGTATATCAGTTTACCAATCCGGCTGGACTGGAAAAGGATTCCGGAAGCCTTTTGGTTGCAACAGTAGCATCCGGTAATCCGATGAATGAGCTGACTACTCCGGGACTGACCAGAAGCAAGGTATGCCAGAATTATCTGGAAGCATCCAATGTCCAGGTGGCAGACGAGATGGTTAATATGATTATTGCACAGCGTGCATATGAATTAAACTCTAAGGCGATTCAGGCAGCAGATGAGATGCTTGGACAGGCAAATTCATTAAGAAGATAGTTCTAAAGGCAGGGTAAAGTATGAGTATATCGATGGATAATATTTCGACATTGCTGAATACAACTTCATCACAGGCAAGTAACAGTTCCAATGGACTGGAGAAGACATTGAATTCAGATTTATCAGGTGCAACGGATGACGAACTGATGGATGTCTGCAAGGAATTTGAGGCATATTTCTTAGAACAGGTTTATAAGGAAATGAAGAAAACCATTCCGGAGAACGAAGACCAGGATGCCAGTATGAGTCAGATGACGGATTATTTTGAAGACGAGATGATACAGAAGCTGGCAAGCCAGTCAGTAGAACAGAGTGGCGGAAGTAACAGTCTGGCACAGCAGCTGTATGAGCAGATGAAGCGTAATTATAATATGGAATAGAATTTAGAAAAGACGATAAAAGGGGCTGTCATCATATGACAGCCTTCTCTTACTTTACAGGAAATTGCTTTCCTGTAAAGTAAAAAATGCTCCGCAAGGATGCACACTGCGGCGCATAAGGCAGATGTCGCAAGCGACCGCCGCAGGCGCAAGACTGTGCCAAGGCACATTCTTTATTCTGTTGGAAAGGAAAGACGATGGAGACGATAACCGGTTATGTAGATCATATCATATATCGAAATGCTGACAATGGCTATACGGTACTGGTGCTGGTTTGCGAAGAAGAAGAGATTACCTGCGTGGGAATCTTTTCGGGAATCAGTGAAGGAGAGAATGTCGAAGTGACCGGTGAATATACGGCACATCCGACCTATGGAAAGCAGTTTAAAGCTGAAAGTTATGCGGAGAAAGAACCGACAGATGAACTGTCCATTGAGCGTTATCTTGGCTCTGGAGCAATTAAAGGGATTGGTGCGGCACTTGCAGCAAGAATTGTAAGAAGATTTAAAGGCGATACCTTCCGGATTATCGAAGAAGAACCGGAGCGGTTAGCAGAAGTGAAAGGAATCAGTGAACGGAAAGCAATGGAAATATCAGACCAGGTCTCTGAAAAACGAGATCTGCGTCAGGCAATGATATTTTTGCAGCAGTATGGCATTACACTGAATCTTGCGGTGAAAATCTATAAAGAATATGGACAGGAAGTATACGGCATCATTCAGGAGAATCCATATCGTCTGGCGGATGATATCAGTGGTGTGGGATTTCGGATTGCAGATGAAATTGCTAAGAAAGTCGGTATTCATACAGATTCTGATTTTCGAATCCGAAGCGGTATATTGTATACACTTTTGCAGGCATCTGGAGAGGGACATACCTTTCTGCCGGAGGAAGAACTGACAAAGCGTGCAGGAGAGCTTCTGGGTGTAACAGAAGAAGCAATCGAAAAGCAGTATATGGATTTGTCGATAGAGCGGAAAATCATTATGAAACAGGAGGGCGAACAGGTTCAGATTTATGGTGCACCACTCTATTATACGGAAGTAAATACAGCCATGATGCTTAAGAATCTGGATATTGCCTATGATGTGTCAGATGCAGAGATTACCCAGCGAATCCATAAGATTGAGAAGCAGACCGGAATGGAACTGGATGAACACCAGAAAGAGGCTGTTTCGGAGGCAGTAAGAAACGGACTTTTGGTAATCACCGGTGGACCCGGAACTGGTAAGACGACGACAATTAACAGTATTATCAAATATTTTGAACTGGAAGGCCTGGACATTTTCCTGGCAGCACCTACCGGAAGAGCTGCAAAGCGAATGAGCGAAATGACCGGATATGAAGCTAAAACCATACACCGGATGCTGGAATTAAACGGTGGAATGGAAGGAGCAGTAGGATTCGAACGAAATGAAAGTAATCCACTGGAAACGGATGTTGTAATTATCGATGAGATGTCCATGGTGGATATCAGCCTGATGCAGTCCCTTCTGAAGGCAATGGTAGCCGGAACAAGACTGATTCTGGTAGGAGACGTAAACCAGCTTCCGAGCGTAGGACCGGGAAGCGTATTAAAGGATATTATCGACAGCGGACAGTTCCATGTGGTACAGCTTACCAAGATTTTCCGACAGGCATCCCAGAGTGATATCATTGTCAATGCCCATAAAATCAACCGGGGAGAAGAAGTAGTGTTAGATAACAAGAGCATGGATTTCTTTTTCCTGAAACGATATGATGCAGATGTGATTATCAATGTGGTACTGCAGCTAATTATGCAGAAACTGCCTAAATTTGTAAATGCACAGCCTTATGATATACAGGTGCTGACTCCGATGAAAAAAGGAAATCTGGGCGTAGAACGACTGAACAGTATCTTGCAGCAATATTTAAATCCTCCTGCTCCGGATAAGAAAGAAAAAGAGTATGGCGATAAAGTGTTCCGCGAAGGGGACAAGGTCATGCAGATAAAAAATAATTATCAGCTGGAGTGGGAGGTCTTGAGTAAATATGGATTTGCCATTGACCGTGGAACCGGTGTGTTTAATGGGGATACGGGAATTATCCGTGAAATCAATGATTATAAAGAGACAATGACCGTGGTCTATGATGAAGACAAGGTGGTAGAGTACTCCTTTAAAATATTAGAGGAACTGGAACTGGCATATGCCATTACAATACATAAATCCCAGGGTAGTGAATATCCGGCAGTTGTAATTCCACTTCTTGGGGGACCGAGAATGCTGATGAACAGGAACCTTTTGTATACAGCGGTAACCCGGGCAAGAAAGTGTGTAACACTTGTGGGAAATGAAATGTGCTTCTATGAGATGGAACAGAATATTACAGAGCAGACCAGATACAGCGGTCTACGGGCAAGATTGGAAGAAAATGTGTAGAGGTGGTTGGCTGTACAGACATGCAGAACCGTCCACCGGCCACTTCTTAGAGTGCTTGGAAAGAAAAACCAGCCGAAATTCTGTATTTTGCAGAATTCCGGCTGGTTTTTGCGTGTCTGACAACCTGCAAAGCAAGTCATTTGTCAATTTTCGTTTAAAAACCGGCGGATACCAATTACTTGGATAATAAAGCTTTGTCATTGGCAAATTCTTCGCCACTGATTTCTTCAAATTTCTCTAATAAATCTTCTACGGTAAGATTCTTTTTCTCTTCTCCGGAAATATCTAAGATAACCTGACCTTCATTCATCATAATCAGACGGTTGCCATGAACAATTGCATCACGCATGTTGTGTGTTACCATCAGAGTGGTAAGGTTCTGCTCTGCAACTATTTTATCCGAAAGAGTAAGAACCTTTGCAGCAGTCTTTGGATCCAAAGCAGCGGTGTGCTCATCTAAGAGAAGCAGCTTTGGACGGTTTAAAGTAGCCATAAGAAGAGTCAGTGCCTGACGCTGACCACCGGAAAGCAGTCCGACTTTAGAGGTAAGACGGTTCTCAAGTCCTAAATCCAGCTCTTTTAACAATTCTTTGTAATGTGCTCTTTCTGCCTTGGTAATACCGCTTCCAAGACCTCTGCTTTTGCCACGACGGGCAGCGAGGGCAAGATTCTCATCAATTCCCATGGTAGCAGCGGTTCCCATCATAGGATCCTGGAATACGCGGCCTAAGAAACTGGCACGTCTGTGCTCAGACATTCTTGTAACATCTACGTCATCAATAGAAATGGAACCTTCATCCACAAGGAATACTCCTGCAATAGCATTTAATAAAGTGGATTTTCCGGCACCATTTCCACCGATGACAGTAACGAAATCCCCTTCGTTTAAAGTAAGGGTGGTGCCGTTAAGAGCGGTTTTCTCGTTAATGGTTCCCGGATTAAATGTTTTGTAAATATGATCAACTTTAAGCATTGGTTTTGGCTCCTTTCTTTACTGGTTTTGTAAAATATTTCTTCTTCCAGTAAGGAACTGCAAGGAAGAAAGCAACCACAAGTGCAGATAACAGCTTTAAGTAGTTGGTATCAAGACCAAGCCAGATAACAATCTGAAGTACAGCGTAGTAAATAACAGCACCGATAGCGACAGATAAAAGCTTCAACGCAAAGTTGTGGAAAATCTTTTCGAACAATACAGTACCGATAATAACGGCAGCAAGACCGATTACGATAGCACCACGTCCTGCATTGACATCAGCAAATCCCTGATACTGTGAGTAAAGAGCACTGGCAAGACCAACAAGACCGTTGGAAATCATTAAACCGATTACGGTATTGAAATTTGTGTTGATACCCTGGGCACGGCTCATATTCGGGTTGCATCCGGTAGCACGGATAGAACAGCCTCTTGCAGTTCCGAAGAACCAGTACAGGATAGCAATAATGGCGATGACAAAGATAGCAACGATAAATATGGTGTTTTTATAAAAAGCCACATTTTTTACATATCGTAAAGATACAATTAAATCGTATTTGTCAGCGCTGATTGCCTGGTTGGATTTGCCGCCAAGAATCTTTAAGTTAATGGAGTATAATCCAAGCTGGGTTAAAATACCTGCAAGGATTACCGGGATTCCCATTTTTGTATGGAAGATTCCGGTAATTAATCCTGCCAGCATACCGGATATGGTAGCGGCAAGGATTGCTACCCAGATATTCTGTCCAGAAGCAATCAGAGTAACACAGACAGCACCGCCAAGACTCATGGTTCCATCCACGGTTAAGTCTGCCACATCCTGTATTTTAAAAGTGATGTATACACCGATTGCCATAATACCCCAGATTAATCCCTGGGCTACAGCACCGGGCATAGCGTTTAATAAATCAGCAATTTGCAATTCCACAATAAGTTCCTCCGGTTTCTAAATAAATAATTCAAAAGTAAAAATTACTCAGACATGTCTAAAGCTTCGTAATCGTCTGGGACAGTGATGCCAAGCTTCTCACAGATGTCAGGGTTGTACTGTTTGGTAACTGCTGGAGCAAATTCAACTTCCATAGTGGATGGGTCTGCACCATTTACTAAGATTTCGTATGCCATTTTACCTGTCTGATATCCAAGGTCATAGTAGCTGATGGATAAGGTAGCAACACCACATCCTTTACAGATACCGGCTTCCCCTGCAATAATTGGAACACCGGCTTCCCCTGCAATGTTATTGATGACTTCTGTATTGGAAGCTGCAGTGTTGTCGGTAGGAACGTAAAGAACATCGTTATCATTTACAGCACTCTGGACAACACTTGCAATATCGTTGGAATCAACGAAAGAATATGCAGTACAGGTGTAATTTAATTTTTCTAATTCTTCTTTGATAACGTCAATCTGATACTGTGAGTTTGCTTCTGCGGAGCAGTAAAGCAGTCCGACATTTTTAGCATCCGGGAATAATTCATTTAACATAGCTGCCTGCTCGGACAGAGGAGCTAAGTCAGAAGTTCCTGAAATGTTACGTCCTGTTGTGCCTGACCAGTCAGAAATGTCAAGAGCGGTTGCATAATCTGTTACGGAAGTTCCAAGAATAGGAATATCTGTAGTTGCAGCAGCTGCAGACTGAAGAGGAGCAGTTGCATTTGCAAGAATCAGGTCTTCATTTTTGGAAACGAAGGAGTTAACGATAGTTGCGCATGTGGCAGAATCACCCTGTGCGTTCTGCTCGTCAAAAACAACGTCATCACCTAATTTCTCGGTAAGATAGTCTTTGAATCCTTTTGTTGCAGCATCTAATGCCTCATGCTGTACGAGCTGACAGATGCCAACGGTGTACTTTGCGTTGGATGAACTTTTCTCTGTAGCGTCAGCGTTTTGGGTATCTCCTGCTTTGGAGCCACAGGCGGTCATGCTGAGCGCAAGAACTGCTGCAACTGAAAGAGAGAGAAATTTCTTCATTTTTTTCATAATAATTTCCTCCTGAAATATGTAATGTTTTTTTGATTTAACGCGTTCGTGCGTCTGCGCGTTTATGCATTAAAGCGTTAATCCGAATAGACTAATTATAATAAGTAGAGAAAAATAAGTCAATAAATTAAATCCTATTTTTATCAGGAAAAATTAAGAGAATGTTAATGTTTTTGCAAAAGGGACTGTGCTAATATGTGCAAAGAGAGTTTTGGAAAGGAAATAATGAATATACTGGATATTATATTCCCAAGAAGATGCCCGCTGTGTGATGAGGTAATACCGCCGGATGGGGAAATCTGCCCGGAGTGCATCGGAAAGGCAGAACTGGTGCAGGAACCGGTCTGTAAACGGTGCGGAAAACCCATTGGGAATGCCAGAAAGGAATATTGTGGTGACTGTGACCGGAAAAAACATTTTTTTGATTCGGGAAAGGCAGTATTTGTTTATCAGGGGGCAGTGCAACACTCGCTGTATCGTTTTAAATATGCCAATCGGCGTGAATATGCAGCTTTTTATGGAAAAATGGCATGTATACAGTATGCCCGGTGGATTTCAAGACTGGGGATAGATGCAATCATACCGGTTCCGCTGCATCGGAAACGCAGGAGGGAGAGAGGGTATAATCAGGCAGAACTCTTTGCAAAGGAAATAGGAAAACGTACCGGAATTCCGGTAGAAACGAAATTGCTATATCGGTGTATAAATACCAGACCCCAGAAGGAACTTAATGACCAGGAACGCAAGAAAAATCTGAAAAAGGCTTTTACAATCGCACAAAATATAGTACAATTAAGAAAAGTTCTGCTTGTAGATGACATTTACACAACTGGAAGTACCGTGGATGCAGCAGCAGAATGTTTGAAGGTATCAGGAATACAAGAGGTTTATGTGCTTTGCATTAGCATTGGCAGGGGACATTAGGAGGAGAAAGAATGGACGTAAGAAACTGCAAAGGATGCGGAAGATTATTTAATTATTATGGGGGCGTACCGTTATGTAAAGCCTGCAAAGATAAGCTGGAAGAGAAGTTCCAGGAGGTAAAAGAATATTTGCGGCAGAACCCGAATACTCCGATACAGGTTGTATCGGAAGATAATGATGTTTCTGTAAAACAGATTAAACAGTGGGTGCGTGAAGAAAGACTTGTCTTTTCAGAAGATTCACCACTTGGTCTGGAATGTGAAGGCTGTGGAACAATTATCAAAACAGGACGTTTCTGTGAAAAATGCAAACGTAAAATGGAAACGGACTTCCAGAGTGTAATAAAGAAAAAACCGGTGGAGCCTCAGTTGGATAAGAGACCGAAGGAAAGAGATAAGATGAGATATCTGTAACTGTAGATAAGAACTGCCGCAGTGACTGGTGGCAGTTTTTTCTTTTCAGAAGATAATATCTATGTTATACTAAAGAGAGTTTGTTTAGGAGCAGAGTATGATTAGTAAAGAACGCGTCAGACATATGACAAAGCTGTCAGAATTCGAAAATGAAGAAAGTAAAGCCTGCCAGAAAGCAACACAGTATTTTAGAAGAGATTATGTTGCCATGGAGTTGATAAAAAGCTTTTTTGCCGGAACCATTGCGTTTGGACTTCTTTTTGTGCTGTGGCTTTTTTACGACATGGAGAATCTGGTAAAGAAAATTAATGATATGGATATGATTGGATTTGGCATCCAGATTGTAATGGTGTATCTGGTATTTCTGGCTGCTTATCTGCTTATTACTTATATTATCTATAATCGTAGATATACAAAGGGGAGAAAACAGGTGAAGGAGTATTATAACAGACTGAAGAGGGTGAGCAGTCTGTATCGTGAGGAAGAAAATATATCTAATACGGATGACTGGGAGGTTTAGGATGACGGGTTTACTCGAACTGAAGGAGCGGTTAATCCGCTTTTTTGGAAAAAATGAAATATATGTGGTGCCGGTACTTAAGTTTATTCTGGCAACAGTGGTATTTCTACTGATCAATCAAAATATTGGCTATATGACCAGACTGGCTGGACTTCCGGTAACACTGGTACTGGCACTGTTATGTGCGGTTCTTCCGGTCAACGCTATCCTGTTGTTTGCATTCATTCTGATTGCTGCACATTTATTTGCACTGTCTATGGATGTATGCGTGGTAGGACTGATTCTTATGCTGGTTATCGCACTGCTGTATTTACGGTTTTCACCAAAAGATGGTTATTATGCAGTGCTGACACCGATAACATTTACATTACATATCCCGTATATCATGCCGATTTCAGCAGGACTGTTACGGACACCGGCATCTGCTGCATCTATTGTGAGCGGAACTGTGATGTTTTATTTCCTGAAGGGAATAAAGGAAAATGAGGCAGTATTAAGTGCGGTGGAAGAGGACAGCAATGCGGCTTCAAAAATGGTGGTAGCAATCAACCAGCTGCTGGGTAATAAGGAAATGTATCTGGTACTGGCAACTTTTATTGTGATTTTACTGGTGGTTTATGTAGTGCGCCGCCTGTCCATAGATCATGCATGGACAGTGGCGTCACTGGCTGGCATTCTGATTGGACTTACTGTGCTGATCAGCGGTTTTGTAATGCTGGGCATCAAGGGACGAATCGTCTGGATTATTGTAGGAAGCGTAATTTCTACGGTGATTGCATTGATACAGCAGTTCCTGTTCTTTAACCTGGATTATAGCAGGACAGAACGGGTACAGTTTGAAGATGATGAATATTACTATTATGTAAAAGCGGTACCGAAGATTTATGTTACAACCAAGGAGAAAAAGGTAAAACGTATCGCAGCCAAGGATGAGGAAAAAGAACGTATTTCCCGCAAAGCATTGGCAGAGGAAATGGATATAGACGAAGATTTGCTGAAATAAGACAGAGAGGAAGTGGAACAGGTGCAGTCATTTTTGACAGTGTTGGAAAATTTTAAAGAAAATTATCTGGCGTGGGTAAGCGTTTTGAACATTACGGTATCAAAGACTGATATTGTAGAAATGCTTATTATTGCGTTCCTGTTTTATCACGTCCTGAAATGGATTAAGGATACACGGGCATGGATGCTGTTAAAAGGAATTCTTGTGATTTTAGCGTTTGTACTTGTGGCAGCAATCTTCCAGATGAATACAATTCTCTGGATAGCAGAGAAGACGATTAATGTAGCGATTATTGCAATCGTTGTTATCTTCCAGCCGGAGCTCCGGAAAGCACTGGAAGAATTGGGACGAAAGAAATTTATTTCATCACTCTTTTCTTTTGATTTTGGAAAAAACGGAGTGGAACGTTTCAATGACCATACGATTGGAGAACTGGTAAAGGCAAGCTATGAGATGGGTAAGGTGAAGACCGGAGCCCTGATTGTAGTGGAAAATGAAATTATGCTGACAGAATACGAAAGAACCGGTATTGCACTGGATTCCCTGGTATCAAGCCAGCTTCTGATTAATATATTTGAAAAGAACACTCCGTTACATGACGGAGCTATTATTGTACGTGGGGACAGGGTTGTCTCTGCAACCTGTTATCTGCCACTGTCTGACAGCCTGGAACTGAGCAAGGATCTGGGAACCAGACATCGTGCGGCAGTTGGAATTAGTGAAGTGAGTGATTCTCTTACAATTGTGGTATCAGAGGAAACCGGAAAGGTTTCTATTGCGATGGGTGGACAGCTGTACCGTAATGTGGATGCGGAGTTTCTGCGCAGCAAACTGAAATTTCTCCAGAGCAGCAATATCGAACCAAAGCGCTTCCAATTACTGAAGAGGAGGTTACGCAATGTTAAAAAAGCTGACAAAACTGGTGACGAATAATTTTGGACTGAAGGTTGCAGCATTATTCTTCTCTGTTGTGCTGTGGCTCGTTGTTGTCAACATTGATGATCCGACACAGGCGAAGAACTTTACCACGTCTATTACGATAACCAATTCGGATTATATGACACAGCAGGGCAAATACTTTGAAGCAAAGGACAGTAATCTGCAGGTAACCTTTAAGGTTTCTACTGTGCGTTCTGTTATGAAGAACTTGAGCAATACTGACTTCCGGGCAGTAGCAGATATGGAAAATGTTGAGCAGGTAGACGGTGTATACCGGGTACCGATTGAGATAACTGCAACACGATATGCGTCTGCGGTGAACTTCCAGGGCAAAACACAGTATATGGAAGTAAATGTAGAAGATCTGATGCTGTCACAGTTTTCTATTAAGGCAAAAACAGTAGGAGATGCAGCTGAGAATTATGCGGTTGGAGATGTGCGGGTATCTCCGAACATCTTAAAAGTAACCGGACCGGAATCGGTGGTGAATCAGATTGATCATGTAGAAGCAACCATTGATGTAACAGGTGCATCCGCAGACTTGACGGATAGTGTAGTCCCGGTTGTATATAATGCAAACGGTGAGGCGGTAGACACCTCAAAGCTGAATTTTAATATTGATAAAGTGACAATTTCGGCTACGATACTTAATATCCGTAACCTTTCAGTAGAAATTGAACCGAGTGGAACGGTTGCAGATGGATTTGTATGCACCGGAGTGACGATTAATCCGAATAAGATAGCGATAAAGGGAACACCGGAAGCACTGAACGCAGCCGGAAGTATTGTGATTCCGTCAGACCAGCTGGATATCAGCGATGCAACTGGCAATGTAGTGAAGACAATTAATATTTCTTCTTATCTGCCGGATGATGTAGAGGTGGTCGATGCTGACAATCTGAATGTTGAAGTAACCGCAGTGGTGGAGCAGATTGTGTCAGAATCTTATAGCGTACCGGTTGAAAACATTGCAATTCAGAATCTGAAAGAGGGTTATGAAGCAGCCTTTGCAGAGAGTACAGTTACGATAACTTTAAAGGGACTGCGTAATAATCTGGATAAACTTATGGCAGACAGTATTAAGGGAAATGTAAATGCAGCAGGACTGGCAGAAGGCAATCATACCGTAACAGTTACCCTGGAGCTGGATGACAGCTTATATTCGGTAAATGGAACACAGACTGCAGTGATAACCATAACAAAGAAATCAGAAGACACATCAGATACCACGAATACCGGAAATGACAATGGAACCCATACGGGTTCGAATGGTGGTACAGAAACGGGAACGGGCAGTACCAATGGAAATAATACGAATAATGGAAATTCGGAGGAAGATTAGAAAATGAGCAGAATGTTTGGAACAGATGGTGTAAGAGGTGTTGCAGGAGCGGAGCTGACCATTGAACTGGCAACAAAGCTTGGGCAGGCAGGTGCCTATGTGCTGACGAAAGAGCAGGAACATCAGCCGACATTAATTGTAGGATGTGATACAAGAATTTCAGGTGGAATGCTTGCCAATGCACTGATGGCAGGAATCTGTTCTGTAGGAGCCAATGCAATCTATGTAGGGGTAATGCCGACACCGGCGATTGCCTATCTGACCAGAAAACATAAAGTAGATGCAGGCGTTGTGATTTCCGCATCCCATAATCCGATGGAATTTAACGGAATCAAATTCTTTAATGGAGACGGATATAAGCTGTCTGATGCGTTGGAGGATGAAATCGAAGAGCTGATCCGCAATAATATGAAAGATGTTGTACTGCCGATTGGATCCGGTGTGGGAAGAATTGACTATCGTTTTGATTTGCGTGATGAATATGTGAAATTTATGAAGAAATGTGTGCCGGTTGATTTGACCGGTATGAAGATTGTGATAGACTGTGCAGAGGGTGCATCCTACTATACATCGGTTAAGACATTAAAAGACCTGGGTGCAGATCTGGTTGCTATCCATACGAAGCCGGATGGAACCAATATCAATGCCAACTGCGGTTCCACCCATATGGAAGAACTTCAGGCAAGGGTTGTTTATGAAAAAGCAGACGTTGGTCTTGCATTTGATGGCGATGCTGACCGTATGCTTGCGGTAGATGAAAAAGGTAACCTGGTGGATGGCGACCAGCTTATGGCAATCTGTGGATGCCATATGAAGAAAAAAGGAACTTTAAAGAAAAATACCATTGTAGTAACCGTTATGACCAATCTTGGCTTCAGTCTGATGGGAGAGCGGGAAGGCATCCATGTAGAGAAAACCAAGGTCGGAGACAGATATGTCCTTGAAAATATGCTGGAGAATGGCTATAATATCGGGGGTGAGCAGTCCGGACATATTATATTTTTAGATGATAATACAACCGGTGACGGACTTCTTTCCGGACTTCATTTATTACAGGTAATGAAGGAAACCGGCAGGAAATTATCTGAGCTGGCAGAGGTGATGGAAGTATTGCCGCAGGCACTTGTGAATGCCAAAGTGCCGAATCACAAGAAAGAAAAATTCATGGAATATACTGAGATTGCAGAGGCAATCAAGGCATTGGAAGAGAAATTCAATGGGGAAGGAAGGGTACTGATTCGTCCATCCGGAACCGAGCCGCTGGTAAGAGTTATGATTGAGGGAAAGAACCAGAGCGAGATTGAAGAAGAAGCACAGAAGCTGGCTGAATTAATTACCAACACAATGCTGTAATCAGGAGGGGAATAGAAATGGTAAGTCAGAAAGTTAAAATAAAGAATCCAACAGGATTACATTTGCGTCCGGCAGGAATACTCTGCAAGGAAGCAATGCAGTATAAATCGTTAGTAACATTTCATTATCGCGGAAATACTGCTAATGCCAAAAGTGTTTTAAGCGTACTGGGTGCGTGCATCAAATTTGGAGATGAAATCGAATTCGTCTGCGAAGGTGATGATGAGGACGAAGCATTAAAGGCAATGGTAGAAGCCGTAGAAAGTGGATTAGGAGAATAAAAGATGAAGAAGATATTGGTAACTGGATGCAATGGACAGTTAGGAAGAGCTATTCGTAAGGAATATGCAGAACAGAATATTGAATTCATAAATACAGATGTTGTTGCAGGCGATGGAATTGTATCACTGGATATCACCAATATTGATGTTGTAATGAACATGGTGAAAGATGCAAAACCGGATGTAATTATTAACTGTGCTGCACATACAAATGTAGATAAATGTGAAGAGCAGGAAGACCTGGCATATAAAATTAATGCGATCGGACCGAGAAACTTAAGCATTGCAGCAACAGAAGTGGATGCAAAAATGATCCATATATCAACTGATTATGTCTTTGAAGGAAATGGAACGAGACCGTATATAGAATTTGACAAGCCAAATCCGATCAGCGCATATGGAAGAACAAAATTAGAAGGCGAAAATTTTGTAAAACAGTTTGCTAGTCGTTTCTTTATTCTTCGGACAGCATGGCTTTATGGTGATGGCAGAAATTTTGTGAAGACGATGCTTTCTTTGTCAGAAAAGCATGATGAGTTAAATGTTGTCTGCGACCAGCTTGGATCACCGACAAGTGCAGTAGAACTTGCAAAGATGATTCATTTCCTGGAAGGAACAGATAATTATGGCATTTTTCATGCTACCTGCGAAGGTGACACAAACTGGGCAGAATTTGCAGATGAGATTATGAAACAGGCAGGAAAGAAGACCAGAATAAATCATGTGACCAGCAAACAGTATAAAGAGATGAATCCGGCATCTGCAAACAGACCTGCATATTCGATTCTGGAAAATTATATGATAAAGCTGACCAGCGATTACAGAATGGCAGACTGGCAGGATGCATTGACTGTATATATGAAAGAACTGCTGGGATAATAGGTGGAAAGATGGAACCATTAGTAAGTGTATGTATTCCGGCTTATAATAATGCCGGGTATATCAAAGAGACAATCGATTCGATTTTAAATCAGACCTATCAGAATATTGAACTTGTGATTGTAGATGACAATTCGAAAGATGAAACCTTAAAAGTTATACAAAGCATTAAGGATCCGCGGATAAAAGTCTATCACAATGAAGAAAACCTGGGCATGGTGGGAAACTGGAATAAGTGCCTGAGCCTTGCAAATGGTGAATATATTAAGCTTATATGCGCAGACGATATGATAGACAACAATGCGATAGAGATAGAAGCAAAAGCGATGCAGCAGAATCCGACGGCTAATCTGGTAGAGAGCGATACACGTCTGGTTGATATAAATGGAAAAAAGACTGGTGTATTTCACAGATATCGTAAATTGGGATTGGTAGATGGTAAAAAAGTTGCAAAAAAATCGTTATTAATACAGAACTTTTTTGGTGCTCCGGTTAATAACATGATTCGTAAATCAGCACTGGAAACAGTAGGATACTTTGATGAATCTTTTACATATATATTAGATTTTGATATGTGGATCCGGCTGGCCTGCAGTGGAGATGTATATATTATTCACCAGCAGCTTAACAGCTTCAGAATACGGAATGATTCAAACACAGGAAATTTAATTGGAGAGAATCGCGACGTATATGTGGACGAGCATAGACGACTGGTTGAAAAACATGCTTTGAATAAGGAATTACATATATCTGGATTTGATGTGAAATTCAGTATATGGTTCCGTAAAGTGAGAAATGTATTGATTGGAATATACTTGAAATTATTCTCGAAGTAGGAGTAATCAGATGAAGAAACTAGTAATCATTCCGGCGTACAATGAGGAAGGCGGAATTGTAAAGACGGTTACAGATGTAGTAGAAAATGCAAAAGACTTTGACTATGTGGTAATTAATGACTGTTCTAAAGATAATACGTTGAAAATATGCAGAGAACATAATTTTAATGTGGTAAATCTTCCGGTTAATATGGGAATAGGGGGAGGCGTCCAGACGGGATATATGTATGCGTACCGGAATGGTTATGATATTGCAGTGCAGTTTGACGGTGATGGGCAACACAATGCCAGCTATCTGACGGAAATGTCAGAAAAACTTGTCAAAGAACAATTGGATATGGTAATTGGTTCAAGATATATCGAAAAAGAAGGATTTCAATCCTCTGGAATGCGTCGGCTTGGTATCCGGTATTTTACTGGACTGATAAAGCTGTTGACAGGAAAGAAAATTACAGATCCTACTTCTGGCATGAGAATGATAAACCGGAAAATAATGAAACAGTTTTCAGAAGAATATCCAAAAGATTATCCGGAGCCGGAAAGCGTTGTGACAATTTTGAAAGAAGGCGCTAAGGTAGAAGAAATACCGGTAAAGATGAATGCAAGGGAAGAAGGCGTTTCATCAATATCTCCGTCTAAATCTATATATTATATGGTAAAAGTAAGCATAGCAGTTTTGATTGCTGCGATACGAAAGTAGAGGTGGACAATGGATATAAAAATACAAATAATAATACTGGTAATAATTATTATTGCATTATTAAGTCTTGGAAATATGATTCGCAAAAAAAAGGTAGATTTAAGATATGCATTGTCCTGGATTATAGTGGGCTGCATTATGCTTGTGTTTGATATATTTCCACAACTGTTAGGAAAGCTTGCAACTATTTTAGGATTTGAACTTCCTATAAATATGTTGTTTTTCCTGGGTGTGTGTTTGGCACTGGCAATATTGTTCATGCAGACAGTTGCCATTTCCAATTTGTCGGAGAAGGTAAAAAAACTGACACAGGAAGAAGCTTTAATGAATAAAACAGTTGATGATAAGATAAAGAAAAGAGAGGAAAAGTAAATGAGCAAAACAAAGGTATTGGTTACAGGTGCGAATGGTTATATTGGCAGACATGTTGTAGAACAATTACTTAATATGGGGGCTGATGTTCTTGCAGCGGATTTCAGTTTTGATGGAGTTGATGAGAGAGCACAGAGAGTGGAAACACCGATTTTTAGCGGCTTAGAAGATATTTATGAACAGATGGGAAAACCGGATGTATGCATTCATCTTGCATGGAGAAACGGATTTGTTCATAATGCAGATTCTCATATTGAAGATCTTCCGAACCATTATACTTTCTTAAAGAATATGATAGAAGGCGGATTGAAACATGTTGTTGTAATGGGAACAATGCACGAAGTAGGATATTGGGAGGGGGCAATTGACGAAAATACTCCAACCAACCCATTATCGCTTTATGGAATTGCTAAAAATGCATTAAGACAAATGGTGGAGCTTCTTGCCAAGAAAAGCGAAGTTTGCTTTCAGTGGACTAGAGGTTACTATATTATAGGAGATGACATTAAGAGTAATTCAATCTTCTCCAAAATTGTACAGGCTGAGCAGGCAGGTAATAAAAAATTCCCATTTACTACAGGAAAAAATTTGTATGATTTTATCTCTTTGGAAGAACTTGCAAAGGAAATTGCATGTGTAAGCTTACAGACAGAAGTGAATGGTATTATTAACTGTTGTACAGGAAAACCGGTATCACTTGCAGAACAGGTAGAATCATTTATTAAAGAACATAATTTTAAAATCCGTCTGGAATATGGTGCATATCCGGATCGTGCATATGATTCACCGGGAGTATGGGGAGATGCAAAGAAAATTCAGCAGATAATGAGCAAAGTTGAAAAGTAAAAGAATAGATGATATAATAACACAACAATGTAAATTAGGAGGATACTCAAAATGAGAACTTATTTGGTAACAGGTGGAGCAGGATTCATAGGATCCAATTATATTCATTACATGTTTCGGAAATATGATAATGAAATCAGAATTATTAATGTAGATGCTCTGACATATGCAGGTAACCTGGAGAATTTGAAAGATATCGAAAATAGAGATAACTATACTTTTGTGAAAGCTGATATTACAGATAGTGAAGCAATCAGCAAAATCTTTGCTGAGAATGATATTGACCGTGTGGTTCATTTCGCAGCAGAGAGTCACGTTGACAGAAGTATTAAACATCCAGAAGTATTTGTTAAGACAAATGTACTTGGAACTGCTGTTATGCTGAACTGTGCAAAGGCTGCATGGGAATTGCCAGATGGTACGTTTAAAGAAGGAAAGAAATTCTTACATGTATCTACAGATGAAGTATATGGATCATTGGAAGATGATGGAACAAGCTATTTCTATGAGACAACACCATATTCTCCTCATAGTCCATATTCAGCAAGTAAGGCTTCTTCAGACTTTTTGGTAAAAGCTTATATTGATACTTATCATTTCCCGGCTAATATCACAAACTGTTCTAATAATTATGGACCTTATCAGTTCCCAGAGAAACTGATTCCATTGATTATTAACAATGCATTACATGGTAAAAAATTACCGGTATATGGAGACGGAATGAATATCCGTGACTGGTTATATGTAGATGATCATGCAAAGGGAATCGATATGGTTCAAGAAACTGGTCGTCTTGGAGAGACATATAATATCGGTGGACATAATGAAAAACGTAATATTGAAATTATTAATATTATTATTGAAACATTACAGGAGATTCTTCCAGATGGTGACCCAAGAAAAGCAAATGTAAGCAAAGATCTGATTACTTATGTAGAAGATCGTAAGGGACATGACAGACGTTATGCAATTGCACCGGACAAAATTAAGGCTGAAATTGGCTGGGAGCCAGAGACCATGTTTAAAGAGGGAATTAGGAAGACAATTGCGTGGTACCTTGAACATGAAGACTGGATGAAGAATGTGACAAGTGGAGATTATCAGAAATATTACGAAGATATGTATAGTAATAAATAAAAATAAGAAATAAATAAGAAATGGAAGGGCTGCCCGATTTTAAATCGGACAGCCCTTTTTGCAACAAAATCAAGTCATTGCAAAGAATGTATATTGTGAAATACAAAAGACCCGTAATTTGCTTTTTCTTTACAAAAGTGTTAAAATAAATCGATTATATTATGACGAAAATGTTGGAGGTATGTTTGATGAAAGGAATTATACTTGCTGGAGGTTCCGGCACAAGGCTTTATCCATTAACAAAGGCTATTTCAAAACAGATTATGCCAGTATATGATAAGCCAATGATTTATTATCCGTTATCAACACTTATGCTTGCTGGAATTCGAGAAGTACTTATTATTTCTACTCCGAGAGACCTTCCGGTATTTGAGGAATTGTTAGAGGATGGAAGTCAATTGGGTATGCACATCGAATATGCAATTCAGGAAAGCCCAAGAGGACTTGCAGATGCATTTATTATTGGAGAAAAATTTATTGGTAAAGATGCTGTTGCATTGGTATTAGGAGATAATATCTTCTATGGACAGAGTTTTTCCAAGGTATTAAGAAGTGCTGCAGAGCGTACAGAAAATGAAGGCGGAGCTACAATCTTTGGTTATTATGTAAGAGATCCAAGAGAATACGGCGTAGTAGAATTTGATGAAAATGGAAAAGCTTTATCTATTGAAGAAAAACCAGCAGAACCAAAGTCTAATTATGCGGTTCCGGGTTTGTATTTCTATGACAATAATGTAGTTGAAATTGCCAAAACTGTGAAACCATCAGCCAGAGGAGAAATTGAAATTACAAGTGTTAATAATGAATATTTGAACAGGGAAACTTTAAGTGTAGAGACTTTAGGACGAGGCTTTGCATGGCTTGATACAGGAAATCATGATATGCTCCTGGCAGCAGCTGATTTTGTATCAGCATTCCAGAAACGTCAGGGATTGTATATTTCATGTATTGAAGAAATTGCTTATAAGAGAGGCTTTATAGATAAGGAACAGCTTGTAAAACTGGCGCAGCCTTTGTTGAAAACAGATTATGGTAAGTATTTGATGGAAATTGCAGAAGGATTATAAATAGAAAAGAGGAAAACAAAATGGGAAAAATTAAAGTAACAGATGATTGCAACGGTATCAAAGGATTAAAAGTAATTGAGCCTGCAGTATATGGAGATGCCAGAGGTTATTTTATGGAGACATATAATTATAACGATTTCAAAGAGGTTGGAATTGATTGTGAATTTGTGCAGGATAATCAGTCAGCATCTAAGAAGGGTGTTTTAAGAGGACTCCATTTTCAGATAAATTATCCACAGGACAAGCTGGTTCGAGTTGTAAATGGTACTGTATTTGACGTGGCCGTAGATTTAAGAGAAGGCTCTGAGACATTTGGAAAATGGTTTGGTGTAGAACTTTCCGCAGAAAATAAGAAACAGTTCTTCATTCCGAAAAATTTTGCTCACGGATTTATTGTTTTGAGTGATTATGCAGAATTCTGCTATAAAGTAACGGATTTCTATCATCCAAATGATGAGGGCGGATTATTATGGAAAGATCCGGAAATCGGAGTTGAATGGCCAATGCCGGAAGGCATGACTGAGGCAGATCTTATTTTATCGGATAAAGATAAGGTTTGGGGCGGTATTAGCACATTTAAGAAATAGAGGTTAATATGCGACAGTATATAGATACATTCATGAGATATCGGTCTTTGCTGACAGAACTGGTCAGCAGAGACCTTAAAACTAAATACAGAAGATCTGCATTGGGATTTATGTGGTCGGTGCTGAACCCATTGGGAATGATGGTTGTATTGACTATTGTATTTTCTACAGTGTTTCAGCAGGCAATTCCAAATTTCCCGGTTTATTTAATGTGTGGACAATTAACATTTAACTTTTTTAATGAGGCGAGCAATATGGCAATGACCTCTGTGCTGGATAATGCACCTTTGATTAAAAAAGTATATGTGCCAAAATATTTATTTCCATTATCAAGGGTGTGTTCATCTTTGGTAAATATGTTGACATCATTTGTTGCGTTAATGATTGTTATATTAATTACAAGAACACCAATTACATGGACTATTTTTTTGTCAGTATTTCCAATTTGTTTTGCAACATTGTTTTCCCTTGGAATAGGACTTATATTGTCTGTGGTTGTGGTGACATTTCGGGACATGAAACACTTATATAGTGTTATTACAACGGCATGGCTATACTTGACACCAGTATTCTACCCAATTAGTATGCTACCTGATTCAGTTGCAGTAATAGTTAGAAATAATCCGTTGACATTAATTGTTGAAATTTTAAGATATAATGTATTGTACCATCAGGTAGCTCCGTTTGTATTGGTATTAAAAACATTGATTTATTGTGCTGTAGCTATGATATTGGGCTTGTGGATGTTTAAAAAACAGCAAGATACCTTCATATTGAAATTATAGGAGGAATTGGTTTGAAACACGAAGAAAATGTGATTGAAGTTGAAAATGTTTCACTTCAATTCCGTTTATATAAAGAAAAAGTTGATAGTATAAAAGAGTATGTGCTAAAAAGGGCAAAAAGAGAATTGGAATATGAAAATTTCTGGGCACTGAAAGATATCAGCTTTGATGTAAAAAAAGGTGAGGCAGTAGGTCTTGTCGGGAAAAATGGCTCTGGAAAGAGTACAATGTTGAAAGTAATTGCGGGAGTCATAAAACCTACATTTGGTGAGGTGAGAAAACAAGGCTCAGTTGCACCAATGATTGAACTTGGTGCAGGTTTTGATTTTGATTTGACTGCAAGAGAAAATATTTATTTGAACGGAGCTATTTTGGGGTATCCTAAGGAGATGCTTCGTGAAATGGAGCATGAAATTATAGAGTTTGCGGAATTGGAAAAGTTTGCAGATGTTCCGGTGAAGAATTTTTCCTCTGGTATGGTAACACGTCTGGGTTTCTCTATTGCAACAATATATAAACCGGATATTTTAATCGTAGACGAAATTTTGTCTGTAGGCGATTTTAGGTTTCAGGCAAAATGTGAGGAAAGAATTGGCTCTATGTTAGAGAGTGGAACCACATTGCTATTAGTATCACATAGTACAGAGCAGGTACGACGAATCTGCGATAAAGCTGTGCTTATAAATCACGGAAATATGCTCTTACATGGTGACGTGGATGAAGTGTGTGATATGTATACAAGACTATAGGAGTTAAATTATGATAATTGATGAAAAGAAAGTAAAGCGTTTAATAGCTTATTTTATTTATGATAAACAGGGAATTGTAGATGATTATATCATTTACATGCTGTGTGCATTAAAAGAGCATTCCAGTGAAATAGCCGTTGTTGTAAATGGAAAATTAACATCGGAAAGCAGGAAAAAGTTAAATCAGGTGACACCTGTAGTGATGGTGAGAGAGAATAAAGGACTTGATGTATGGGCATACAAAACAGTTCTCGATTATTATGGATGGGATAAACTAGTTACATATGATGAAGTTATCATGATGAATTTTACGATAATGGGGCCGGTGTATCCATTGAGTGAAATGTTTGAATCCATGAGTGCCAGAGATTTAGATTTCTGGGGAATTACAATGTATCATAAATATGAGAAGGGTGATCCATTTGGAACTATTGAATGTGGCTACATTCCAGACCATATTCAGTCTCATTTTATTGCAGTACGAACACCTATGTTAAAAAGCATTGAATTCCAAAGTTATTGGAATAATATGCAGGAAATTAAGGATTATCGTGATGCAGTAGGATGTCACGAGGCGATGTTTACAAAACGCTTCTCGGAAAAGGGGTTTAAATGGGATGTTTATGCAGATATGGGAGATGGTTATAATAATCATCCGATTTTGTGTGCAACAAGAGAAATGCTGGAAGAAAAACGCTGCCCTATTTTTAAAAGAAGATCATTTATGCAGGACTACTCCAACATTATTCATGATACAGTAGGACAGGAAGCTATCGAAGCATATGATTTCATAGATAAGCATACAGATTATGATGTGAATCTGATTTGGGATAATATTTTACGTCTGGAGAATCAGGCAGATATTAAGAAAAATATGCAGCTTAATTTCATACTGGACAGTAAACATGGTACAGATATATCAGAAGTGTTAAAGAAAAAAAGAGTAGCACTTGTGCTACATTTCTATTTTGAGGATTTGGCAGAATACTGTCTTCATTATGTACAGTCAATGCCAAAAGAAGCAGATATTTACGTGACAGTTGGTTCAGAAAAAAAGAAAAAAATTATTGAAGAGACTTTCTCGGTATTAGAAAACAATGTGAAAGTGATTTTGATTGAAAACCGGGGAAGAGATGTTAGCGCTCTTTTAGTTGGAACAAAGGATTTTATCATGGATTATGATTATGTTTGCTTTGTTCATGATAAAAAGGTAACTCAATTATCGCCACAAACAGTTGGGGCTGGTTTTTCATACAAATGTTTTGAAAATTTATTGCCGACAAAGGAATTTGTTCAGAATGTAATTCGGACATTTGAAGAGAATCCAAGAGCTGGATTGTTGACACCGCCACCGCCAAATCATGGTGATTATTATATTACTTTGGGACTTGAATGGGGCATGAATTATGATGTTACAGTAGAACTTGCAGAAAAATTAGGCATAACAGTTCCGATTGATAAAAAGAAAGAGCCGATTGCTCCACTGGGAACAATGTTCTGGTTCAGACCGAAGGCCTTGAAATTATTGTTTGACCAGGATTGGGAGTATAAGGATTTCCCAGCAGAACCAAATAAAATTGATGGAACGCTGTTGCATGCTGTGGAACGGATTTATAGCTATGTAGTACAGCAGGAAGGCTACTATCCGGCATGGATTTTTTCGGAAAAAGGTGCTCAGATTGAAGTGACTAACTTAAACTATATGGTGCGTGGATTAAATAATGCAGTATTTCATATGGGACCGGGTGCGGGAAATTATGAGGATGTTCTGATTACAACAAAACGTGCATTTGGGGAATGGAGAATGTGCCGCTCGGCTTTAGGCTATTTGGAAGGAAATATTGTGCGGGCCAGAATGTATTTTAAAAATGAAAGTGGATTTTCGGAAGAAAATTCATTCCTGGCAGAGAACTCAGTGGATGAAGTCAGCCATCTGGATAATCATGAATTTTTGTATACAGATTTGGACAAACTTGGTGTGATTGAAGAATTACGCTGGGATCCGGGTGAAGTTGGCGGAATTGTAGTAAGAGATATTCATATTAAAGTGTTATTCCAAAATAATCACATTGAGGAGTACACATTAAAGGATGCAGTAAGTAATGGTGTAATGGTTGATGATGAGCTGGTATTTATTGCCCCGGACCCTCAGATGTATTTCAGATTAAGGACTACAGGGATTATTAAAAAAATAATAGTACAGTGTGATTTTATGAATAGTGTTTCTACACAATGTGCACAGAAAATTTATGATAAAATTGGTGGTAAAAAGCCGTTTAAATTCCTGAAAAAAGTGTATAGAAAAATAAAAAAAGTTGGAAAGTGAAAACGATGAAAAGAGAAAGAATATTTTATTTGGATTTTATTCGGGCGTTGGCAGTAATACTTATTTTGCTTACACATTACAATGCATTATTTCTATATATGGATCCACAACCTTTGGATAAGGTAGTAATTACATATAAAATATGCAATTTGTATATCGGTGATTTTGGCGTGTCATTGTTCTTTATTATATCAGGCGCCGCATTGATGTACGTATATGAAAACAGCTGCAATCTGGCAAAATTCTACAAGAAAAGATTTGTTGCAATTTATCCAATGTTCTGGATTACTTATATAATTGCGTTTGTAATACAGAAGCTGGTATATCATGCGGATTATTCTGGAATACCAAAACAAAATATTTTGTATACGATATTTGGATTTGACAGTTATTATGCTGCTGTAAAGCCGACTTTCTTCATAATTGGTGAATGGTTTTTAGGATGTATTATTTTAGTTTATATACTATTTCCGTTACTGCGTTGGGGGGCAAATAAGCACCCGGGAACATTTAGTGCAGCAATTATTTTAGTATATCTGCTGTCAATTGTGTGTTATCAGACAGGATTGAGCAAAGCAGAACTGGTGACGGTGAGACTTCCGGAAGTATTTTTTGGAATGCTTTATATGAAATATTTTAAAAAGACAAACTGGAAAGTTGCTTTGGGAGCCTTGGCAGTTTTAGTAATAAATACTATTCTTGCACCAACATTTAATAGCAATATTCAGACCACTTATGTTGGCATTGCCACATTTTTAGTATTGACATTTATTGCAAAGTTTGTTGATTGTAAAGTATCAAGGGCAATATGCAGCTTTTTATCAAAATACTCATATGCTATTTTTTTGATACATCATTATATTATTTATAAAGTAGCAGAAAAAGTTGATTTTTATAAAATATCAACTGCAGAAAGCTATGGTGTATTTGGAATTTGTGTAGGAATTATTTTAGTTACATCTTTAGTATTACATTTCTTGAATGATAAATTTATGTGGTTATTTGGGAAAATTGTAAACAAAGAGAAATAGAGGAGAGAATTTGAATCATGGAATATATATATATGCTTACTGAAATAGATGATAGTGGAATACCAATTTATAGGGATGAGTTTTTGGAAAAAAGCAAACAGAATTGTACAATATTAACTACAAGTGAATATGCAACATTTCTTGAATATGAAAATAAGAATGTTGTGGTTGTTCCGGATGAAATAATGCAGGATTATGATAAAAATTTAGATGCAAAAGGAAAGCGTTTTGTTATGATGGAAGTTTATAGAAATGAGAAATTTGAAAATTGGCTTTCTTTTGTGTTTAAAGAGAATAATGAACGTGTAGAGGGGATTGTAATCAAGTATGCATATGCAAGCGTTATACATGTGGCAACAGAAAATAGAAAGTCTGTTTTGGTTGAACAAAATAGAAAAGAAACGTCAATGAATTCTGAGGAGGAGTATCAAAAACTTGTTAGTGAATTAAAACGTCAGATAGAAATATTACAGACCGAATTGAAACAAAAAGAGGTAACGACATTAAGTTTGAGCGAAAATTTAAATTCATCTAGTCATTATATAGAAAATCTGCAGAAACATGCAACGAATCTTGATAATGAATTGAAAAAATACAAAAGTTTTTATAATGAACATAATGAAACGATTCAATTTGCTGAAGAGAGAGTGAATCATGCGGAAGCAGAGATACAACGTTATATGGAATTATATAAAAATGTGTTGTCAGAACTTGATGAAAGAAAAATAGAACTTCTTGAATTGAAGAGTAAAATAAAAAAACATTAGTATTAAGAAATAATCAGATACAAAAGTGGAGATGAAGAATGAAGAGACTGGGTATATACTTTTTCTTTGACAAAGATGGCATAGTGGATAAGTATGTTGACTATGTATTGGAGGATTTGACAAAACATGTTGATAAATTAATTGTAGTATGCAATGGACAGTTAAATGAGCGAGGGCGAAAAACATTTGAAAAGTTTACAGGTAATATTATTGTCCGTGAAAATAAGGGATTTGATGTATGGGCATATAAGACAGCTATAGACAGTGAAGGCTGGAATAAGCTTATAGAGTATGATGAAATTATTTTAATGAATTATACTATTATGGGACCGGTGTATCCATTAAAGGAGATGTTTGACATAATGGATAAGCGCTTGGAACTGGATTTTTGGGGGATTACAAAGTGTTTTCAAGAAAATTCTCCAGTGGCACAACAAATCTGGCAGTGCCCTTATGGATATATTCCAGAACATATTCAGTCTAGCTTTATGGCTTTTAGAAGAAGTATTGTTTCATCCACTATTTTTCAGAAATATTGGGATGAAATGCCTATGATAAAAAGTTATTATGAATCGGGAGGGAGTCATGAACAGTATATAACAAAATACTTTAGCGATAATGGTTATAGATGGGATTGTTATACTAATTATGATGATATGGATGAAGAGATATATACATGTTGTCCTTTGATTGTAGCACCATTGGAGGTTATAAAAAATAGAAAGTCACCTTTCTTTAAAAGAAGAACATTTTTTTCTATGAAGACTGATTATAGTCAAACCCTACCAGTTGCAAAAGAGTTTCTAGATTTTTTGGAAAAAGAAACTTCATATGATACAGCTTTAATATATTCTAATTTAATTAGAACATGTCATCAAAAAGATTTAGTGGAGAGTTTCCAATTGTTTCATGTGATATAGAAAGGGGACAATCATGGCAATACTTGGGAAAAAGGTTGCATTATTTATTAATATAGAAAATTTAATATATAAAGAAATAATATGGAAAATATGCAACGAGTTTGAAGATGATTTGGAAGTATTTCAATGCAATGAAAAGTCAAATTCCTTGTTGCATTTAGGAATGAATGTGAAGGCAAATTACGATGACTTTGATTATATTGTTATAATAAATCCATTGAAAAAAAGTACTACAGAATTAAAAAGCGTATTGTTACAGCGCCAGTTGTATTATTTACAGAATATTCTTGGTAGTAGGGAACAACTTGAAAAGTCATTAAAATTGTTGGAAAACTCCAGAATAGAGGGGATGCTTGTTCCATATGTGGATTATATAAAAGCTCATAATATGGGGCATTATGATAATTGGCAGGACTATTATTCCGATATAAAGGAAATAGCGGATAAAAATGACATTCGAATAGTTTTATCCAGGGACAAATCGCCTGTAATATCAGAAGATGGCTTTGCAATTATAAAAACAGAGGCAATTCGTGGAATAGAAACAGTAAGGTGTGGGGACCTCGATGCACAGGGAATATTTTATCTGATGTCTATATATATGCAAAATAAAGGTTTTTTGCCAGCATATATAATGAAAGAGGATTTGCTAATTAATAATCAGTATGGATATGAAGCGTTTAATGAAAACAAATTACAGGGTTTTCCACCAATTATGCAGCTTGAGAGTGAAATCTATTATGACTTCGGAGATGGCTTTGAAGTATCGAAGGTTAAAAAGATAAAATATATTTTAAAAATTGGAAAGAAAGAGGAGCTTTCTTTTAAAATTAAAGTTCCTCAAAATATAAAATATATTCGCTTTGATCCATGTGAGAAATTTATGTGTGTGTGTTCTGGAATATCTGTTAATGACACACATATTGAAGTTAATAATTTGAATGGAATTCATTTTGGAAATGAAGATTTATTCTTAACAAAAGATCCACAGTATATATTAAGCGGTGACTTTTCTGATATAAAAGAATTAGAAATAAGGGTAGAAAATCTATCTATTTTTTGGTCTGAAAATGGACTGAAAGAAGATATGGATCGTATATTTGAAGAGAAAGAAGAACTGGTTAAAGCCGTGCAGCATTTAACAAATGCATATGGAAAACTAGAGATGAGTGCTCAAAAACGGGAAAAAGATTTAATATATGAAAGGAAACAACTGGAAGAAGAAAAGATAGAATTAGAGCTTAGAATAGCAAATGAACTTGAAAAAAATGAAAAACTAGAATTAGAACTTACACAGATAAAGAATAGTCGTAGTTGGAGAATAATAACTAAATTAAGAAAAATGAAAAATAGAATAATAAGGAAGAAAGCATGAAGAAACATACGGAGACATGGTATTACTTGGTTTGATGCGTAATGTGTTTCATAAAATGGGGATTCTTCAAGATGTATATCAGCCGTATGACATATGTACAGGGATGGATGCTCTAGTAAATTATTTGAAATTAAACGCAGAACCATTTGCAGGTGCATTATGGTTTATGTTCCCATTCTTTTGGGCAACCTTGTTATATATATGGTGTAATATATTTGGCAATATGTAAGATAAGGTTAAGTGAGCCAGGCGAATGTATTTTTAGCTTTGTATGTTGTACGTTATGTTCTGTCGTAGGCTTCTTTTATGTAGGGAAAGAGTTTTGCTTAAACAGCTTTTCTGACATCGCATTAGTAGGCGTATCAGGACCTATTTTGGTTAGAATGATATTGAAATATATGAGCAAATGAGAAGATATTTTATAAAATAGCAGGAGGCAAATGAGAATGCAAGGTATATCGGTAGTAGTACCAGTATTTAATGAAGAAGGAAACGTAAGAGAGTTACACAAGGAAATACTTGAAGTATGTAAAAAAGAAAATTATAACTTTGAAATCATCTTTGTAGATGATGGCTCAAAGGATAAGACACCGGAGATTTGCAAAGACTTAAAGCCTTTAAAATATATTCGTATGCGTAAAAACTTTGGGCAGACAGCGGCAATGGATGCAGGAATCAAAGCAGCGCAGTATGACTATATTGTGACAATGGATGGTGATAGACAGAATGACCCAGCCGACATTCCAAAGCTTGTAAACTATTTAGAAGAGAATGACCTTGATATTGTATCAGGATGGAGAAAGAACCGAAAAGATACAGTAATGAAAAAATTTACATCCAGAGTTGCAAATTTCTTAAGAGGAATTATTGTCAAAGATAATATTCATGATAGTGGCTGTTCATTAAAAATCTATAAGAAGGAATGCTTTGATCATATAAGTTTATATGGGGAAATGCATCGTTTTATTCCAGCACTTTTAAGAATTAAAGGCTTTGAAGTTGGAGAAGTTGTGGTAAATCACAGACCTCGGACAGCCGGTGTGACAAAATATAATTGGAAGAGAACTATCAAGGGGTTTGTAGATATGATTTCATTATGGTTCTGGAGTAAGTATGCTGTAAGGCCATTACATATATTGGGAGCAGGCGGTATGGTATCTATATTCCTTGGAGTAGTATGCGCGATATGGTCAATCGTATTATTTGCACTTGGTTATAAGATGTCTAATAATATTATGCCACCATTATTAACAGTATTCTTTATTATAGTTGGATTACTAATGTTTATTTTTGGATTGATGAGCGACATGATGAGTAAGACATACTATGGTTCTGGAATTGATAAATCATATAGTATAAAAGAAACAATAGAAAATAAGGAAACGGAAGAATAAAAATGAAAATACTTGCTATATCCCATGAGTTTCCACCTATTGGAGGCGGAGGCGCCAACGCGTGCTATTTTTTGACCAAGGGATTTGTGGAAAAAGGTCATGAGGTAACACTTGTAACTGCAAATTATCAGGGAATGCCTGAGAGTGAAATTGTAAATGGTGTGCGTGTTATTCGAGTGAATTCGAAGAGGGCACATAAGGAACATTGCAGCTTCAAAGAAATGTTGAGTTATCTGCTGAAGGCATATCCTGTTGCGAATAAATTGCAAAAAAGAGAAAATTTTGATGTGTGCCTGGTATTCTTTGGGATACCAAGTGGACCAATAGGGTATATGCTAAAAAAGAAGTATAAACTTCCATACGTGATACGATTTGGTGGTGGGGATGTTCCAGGATTTCAGGAACGTTTCACGAAAGTATATAAGATAATTGCACCGGCGATAAAACTTATCTGGAAAAAAGCAGACGCATTAATTGCAAATAGCCAGGGGCTAAAGGATATGGCGCTTGATTTTTATAATAAGAAACCATTTGATGTTATACCGAATGGTGTTGATACAGAAGTTTTTTATCCGAGCGTAAAAGAGGAAAGTGATGAATTTAAAATTCTTTTTGTTTCAAGGTTGATTGAACGAAAAGGGTTACAATTTATTATTCCACAGTTAAAAAAAATACAGGATAGTACGGAGAAAAGTGTAAAACTAATTGTAGTTGGAGATGGTCCATATCGAGAAACATTGGAACGAATTGCGGAGGAAAACCATGTTTCAGATATGGTAGAATTCGTAGGACAAAAGGGAAAAGAAGAGATTGTGCCTTTTTATCAAAATGCAGATTTATTTATATTGCCATCATCAAAAGAAGGAATGCCAAATGTTGTGCTGGAGGCTATGGCATGTGGATTGCCAATTATTATGACTCCGTGTGAGGGGAGCGCTGAACTGATTTGTGAAAATGGATATAAGGCAGAAAGAAAAGAATTTGCTGATTATATCATCAAATTAATTGGAGATAATGAGATGAGAAAAGAAATGTCCATAAACAGTAATAAAAGGGTTAAAAATTTTTTTAGTTGGAAACATATTGTAAACGAGTATTTGGAAACTTTAGATGGGTTATTAAAATGAAGAATATTGTGTATAAAATGTTAGTTTATATAGAACAGTCGTATATCGTTCGTTGTATTCCTGATAGAATATTTATTTGGCTGAGCTATTTTTTACGGACAAGAAAAATATTACATTGGAACAATCCTACTTTATATAATGAAAAAATACAGTGGTTGAAAATTTATGATAGAAATCCAGATTATTCTAAGCTGGTAGACAAACAGGCTGCTAAAGAGTGGGTAAGCGAAAAATTAGGAGAAGAGTATGTGTTTCCTACACTTGGTATATGGGATAAATTTGATGATGTAAATTTTGATGAGTTGCCAGAACAATTTGTTTTAAAATGCACTCATGATTCTGGTGGAGTGCTCGTCTGCAAAGATAAAGCAATGCTAAATTATGAAAAAGAAAAAAAATTCTTCGAATGGCATATGAAGCGCAATTACTACTGGCACGGAAGACAGTGGCATTATAATGGGGTAAAACCCAGAATTATTGCTGAAAAATATATGGTAGACGAGTCTCAGAAAGAATTAAAAGATTATAAGGTCTTTTGTTTTCATGGAGAACCCAAAGTAATACAGGTAGACTTTGGAAGATATGAGAAGCATGAGAGAAATTTATACACACCAGAATGGGAGTATATTCCAGCTCAGATAAAATATCCAACAAATCCATCACACCAAATAGAAAAGCCTGTTATTTTAGATGAACTGTTAAGGTGCGCTAGAATATTGTCAGATGGAATGAGACATGTCAGGGTGGATTTTTATATTATTGGAAATAAACTTTATTTTGGAGAAATGACATTTTATCACGGAGATGGATGTGAAAAGTTTACACCACAAGAATTTGAAAAGATAATGGGAGATTGGATTAATGTTAAATAGTAATTATGTTGGAATTGCATATAGTACTGAAAAAAAATATACAGATAGAAAGAAAAAAAATTGGTTTCGTCCAGATACACAATATCCTGAAATGATGTTTGATGCTTGCTCAGAACACAATCAAGTGTATGAAGCAGTTAGGGAGGCTCTACATATATATCAGATGGATAATGACAATTATGGAACCGATAGATGGAATCCGTTAGGCGAATTAATTAAACCAGGAGATAATGTTATTATTAAGCCTAATTTAGTTATGGATTATAATCAGTCAAATGAAGGAACAGAGTGTCTTTTTACACAGCCAGAAGTTGTTGCACCAATTATTGATTATATTTTAATTGCTTTAAAGGGAAAAGGCGGAATCATAATTGGGGATGCACCTATGCAGGAATGCAACTTAGAAAAACTGCTTGAAGAAAGCGGATATAATGAAATGATGGAGTGGTATAGAAACGTTGGCGTAGAAATAAAGATTGTAGATTTTCGTGGCTTGACAACACAGATTGATAGTAAAAAAAGAATAGGCGTTCGCAAACAGACAATTAGCGACAATCAGGATGGAACAGTTATTGATTTAGCAGACATGAGCCAGTTTGCCAAATATGATAAAGAACATTTAGAAAAGATGCGAATCACAAACTATTCTCCAGACCGTTTGAAAGAACATCATTGTCCTGGCAGACATGAATATTTTGTGTCCAATTATATTTTGAATGCGGATGTTGTGATTAATATGCCAAAGCCGAAGACTCATAGAAAAGCTGGCTATACGGCGGCGATGAAGAATATGGTAGGGATGAATGTTAGAAAAGAGTATTTACCACATCATACGATTGGAAGTGTGGCAGAAGGAGGAGATGAATATAAAAAGAAGAGTCTATTACGAAATATAGATGATAAGTTATATGACATAAAGAATACATTAGAAGGAAAAGAACGTTATAAAGCAGCTAAAGTTGTCTGGTATATTGCGGGTGGTTTAAAGGTTCTCGGAAACAAGGTACATCATGACGAGGCAGAGGGAAATTGGTATGGAAACAAAACTATAAGCAAAACAATAGTTGATTTGAATAAAATACTCTTTTATGCAGACAAAAATGGACATATACATGATGAGATTCAAAGAAAAACATTGAATATTGGAGATATGATTATTAGTGGCGAGAAGGAAGGCCCTGTAGCACCTAGTCCAAAGCAGATTGGAGCAATTATAATTGCATTGAATGCCTATGTTTTTGATATGGGTGTGGGCATTATGATGGGGGCAGATGCAACAAATTTTCCATTTGCAGAGGATTGCAAAAATGCAAATGAAAGTCTTCCATTGTGTAATTATCAAGATGATGAGTTGATATATGTTTCAAATGATGAAAAACTGAACAACAAGGATATAAAAAGTGTATCAAATGAGTTGAAATGGAAATTTGTTCCGACTAAAGGCTGGACGGAAATGTTTATTTGAGATAAAAATAGGGCATATGGCAGAGAATTTTATGCTGTCTTGTGGTTGGAAAGATAATTTTTAAAACATAATACTTATCAAGGAAAGCGAGATTAATTAAATGTTGCATAAGGTATTAAGTTGGTTTGTTTTACATTTTACAGGAAATAGAGGAGCGAAAGGACTTAGATATTCGGGTCAATTAAAAACATATAATTACTTAAAAAAAATGCAATGGAATGTAATGGAGGAGAATATCAATATACAGAAAAGAAAATTATATGATATTGTGATATTTTCCATAGAACATGTTCCGTATTATAGAGAACTAGGATTCAAAAAAGAAGATTTTTCGAAGGCGACAATATTTGACGATATAAAGAAATTTCCTATACTGACAAAAGATATAATTCGACGCGAAGGAAAAAAAATGTATCCTGATATACCAATAAGGGATTGGACATTCGAAAATGTTTCAGGAGGAACAACAGGAGAGCCGGTTAAATTTAGGCATAGTGGGAAATTTTTTGAAACCGATCAAGGAGCAAAATTGTTGTTTGATGAATGGTCTGGACGAAAAATAGGTGATTATCAAATTCGCTTATGGGGAAGTGAAAGAGATATTGTATCAGGGAAAAAAGACTGGATGAACAAAATTTACCGTTGGATGAGAAATGAAGTCTTTTTAAATACTTTTGTAATGTCTGAAGATGTAATAAAAAAATACATAAATGTGATAAATGAGACAAAGCCCAAAATGATTTTAGCGTATGTACAGTCCATTATGGAAATTGTGAAATATGCAAACTTAAACCATATTGAAATGTATTCACCTCGAGGAATTATGACATCTGCTGGAACATTGGACGAACAGATGCTAGAGGAAATTCAAAAAGTATTTAAGTGTCCTGTCTTCAATCGTTATGGCTCAAGGGAAATGGGAGACATGGCATGTAGTTGTAATAAGAATGAAGGTCTGCATATAAATACGTTTGTTTCTTATATAGAGGTACTGGATGGTAATTATGAATCATGTAATTTAGATGAGGAAGGACAACTGATAGTATCATTGTTGAGTGATTATTCAATGCCTATAATTCGTTATGCAATAGGAGACAGAGGAGCATTAAGCTCAAAGACTTGTACGTGTGGTAGGGGATTGCCTATGCTGAAATGTGTTACTGGAAGAATAATTGACTTTTTTAAAACTATGGATGGGCGTATAGTATATGGAGATTATTTTACACACCTTTTTTATCCCTGCACTAATGTAAAACAATTTCAAGTTATTCAGGATGCAATAGATCACATTTTGGTAAAATTGGTTTTTTTCGATAAAGATGTTGATAATAAAGGTTTTTATTTTGAAAAAGAAAATGAAATAAAAAAAGCCATGGGAGAAGGAACAAAAGTAGACTTCAAGATTGTTGATGACATTCCAGTATCGAAATCGGGAAAACGAATTTATACCATTTGTCAAATATGATGGATAAAAGGCTGTAAATAGAAAGCTAGGGCTAACTTGAAAGAATTAAACTGATGATTTATGTCCTTAAACTGATTACGTAATTTTCAAATATATTATACAGTTTAAACAACAAACCATAAATATATTGTAGTAGTGGAGGAATATATGAAAAAACAAATCAATATATTGAATGACACCATATTGAGTTTAGGATCAAAAGCGGTAGGAATGATTCTCTTTATGGCAACGGATATAATGATTGCGAGGTTTCTTTCGACTGAATCTTATGATGAATGGAGTTTCTTTTATGCGATTATTACTATGTGTTATTGGTTAGTCTGGTTTGGAATAAATGAGTCAGTCAGAGTTTTTGTCGCCAAAGAAAGAAAAAATATCAAAAGACAGAATAGCAATATTCGTATAGGAATGAAATTACGTTTACTAATCAGTGGATTATTTTTATTATTATTTACTATTGCAAGCATAGTATTTATCTTTGTAGGGCCTAGTAAAAATTTAAGATATCCGCATTTAAAAGAACTGTTTGTATGCGGAAGCCTTTTGTGCTTTGCTAATTCTTTGTTAGAGTATTTTAAGGCTGTTTTTATAGGTCTTGTTAAATTCAAGAATATTTTCATATTGACATTGGCGGAATTTGGTGGTTATTTTATCTTCGGTGTAGGATGTCTGGTTATATCAAAAAATATCATTGGATTAGGAATCGGATATATAATTGCTATTTGGAATGCTGCTTTAATAGGAAGCATTTTGTTAAAAAAATATTTAAGAGAATCGAAATGCCAATACGCGGATAGTGAATATGAGAAAACTATAAGGTGGAGTATTTTTAAATATGCTATGCCAATTTTTGTTGTTAGTATTGGCTCACTTCTTTTGACAGAAATGGACTCATTGATGTTGGGAGTGATGAGTGAAACCGGAGAAATAGGGGCATATTCTATTGCAAAAAGCTTAATGGGAAAACTCACACATGTTAATCTGGCAATATGTACAAGTACAATGACTGTCTTTGCTGTTTTAACCAAAGAAAATGTAAATAGGATGAGGAAAACATTTCATAAAATTATGCTTGGAAATGTTGCGGTTATGTTGCTAATTTGCGTAGCAGTACTCTTATTTGGCCCTTATGTGATTAGAATATTATATGGGGTAGAATATAGCAAATCTGGAATTGTGATAATTTATCTGATACCTTACTATTGTGGTTATGCTATTACAATATTTATGTCTGCTTTATTGGATTACCAAGAAAAAGCAAAGCAAAGAGTACCAATTTATTTTGCTATGATATTGTTGAATTTTATATTAAACATGTTATTTATTCCTCGTTATGGGGCTATTGGAGCTGCAATCGCAACCGATTTTAGTCTGTTGCCATATTTGGTGGGGCTGATTTTTTTAAGCCAGAAGGTATTTAAGGAAAAAGAATAGATATTTAGATAAAATTACTTGGAACAGATAATTAGATACATAGGAGATAAGTGCTTAATGGGTCAAAAAATGACATCAGTGTTTTCATTTATATCAACCAATCATATACTGGAATTGATAGGATTTATTACATTAATTTTATTAATTTTTGATTTATATTGGAAAAGAAGTAAAACAGAAAATGTATTTGAAAAGAATGAACAATCGGCTGGTTTGCTGTTTTTGTTGCAAGGCTTTCTATTATTGTGTTCATATATGATTCTTTTCTTAAGATTTAGAAATTTGGTCTACAGAAATGTTTTGAGCATTATTATTTCTGTAGGAGTAACAATTATAGTATTGGCATTAACTGTAATTGCTGTTCATGCATCAAAACAAGGTGACACTGTACGACTTAATACATCAAATTATATTCATTTAGTGAATGTGGCAATACTTATAGTTTCTGCCTGGTTGATTTATTCATATAAAATAGCTGTAAACCCAGAATTTTACAATGATGAACATTATATGATAAAAACGGCATATGGTTTGATTAATGAACATCAGTTTGCTTTGTGGGATTTTGTACACAACACAACAATGGAAAAATATCATGGGGCTATGTTATATAATTTGTGCTTAGCAATGGTGTATAAAATAACAGGATTATCAGTGGTCAGTGGTAGAATGTTATCAGTGATTTTTGCAATACTTGTTATTATATCATTGTATTACATAGGGCTGAATTTATTGAAATCTACGGAAACGGCATTTTTGGCTTCTGTAATCATGCTGTTATTTCCAGGATTTGTTGAACAGGCGAGATTGATAAGGATGCATACGTTGTCACCATTAGCCGGAATTTGGTTGTTTTATTTTGGATTAAAGGTTATTGATTGCAAAAATAATTTTAAGAAGGAAAATAGATTTACACTTTTTATAAAAAAGTACTTTGACTATAATTTGAAATATGTAGCTTTGTTTTTTGTGCTATTGGTAATTAATACATATTATTTGGTATTTCAAAATCCTTGGTTTTTTTGTATTGGACTTTTTTTATATTTGATTTTTTTGATGATAATTAAAGGAGAGAAGAAGCATTTTATATTATTTAGTGTAGGGGGAATATTAATATTCCTTGTTGTAATTGGCTGGAATTTTGAAAACATAACATGGGGGTACTATAAAGAAGTTATTGAAGCATTGAAATTACATTTGACTTTTCATTTTAATTATCCAGAAATGAGTTACATAACAAGTTTTATCGGTCATCCATTTGGAATAATTATGGGAAGCGTTTTGATGGTATCATTTATATATATATTATGTAGAAAATGGCATGAAAACGAACAATTAATTGCAATTGTATTTTGCTATTTATCATGTACATTTATATTTGTATTCTGTACAAGCCATATGTTCAGAATAAGATATCTCCTTTTTGTAGAGCCATTATTGGCTTGTATTTTAGCTGTTTCGTTTAAACAATTATTTGAAATAATGGAGCGATTTGGCAAAAAAGTCTTAAGAGCCTTCTTGGTGATGGGGTTGGCTTTAAGTTTATTGACAATTGCAGTGTCAGAATATAATCCGGATTTAAGTAGAACAAAATTACAAGAAGCATATTCAAAAATAGATAGTACTATTGATACAAGTAAACCATTTGCTTTTTGCTCTTTTCACTATCATAGCGAATACCTGACTGATTATTCAGAGAGTAATTATATAAAAATGCTGGATTCAGATTACTTACAGGATAGTGGCATGAAAGACTTTATTAGGATGGGAAAGGAGTATAATGATGGAGTTATAGTATTTGAAGCTGATAAAGCGCATATGGTAACACCAGTTTATGCGGACTTTCGAGATACATGGTTGGAACAGATTAGCGGTCAGAATATTGATGATACTAATGTTAATATTTATCGATATCGTTTTGAAGAAGAGGATAAATCTGTAGAAGTAAATCTAAATGACACAGAGAACTATAAGGCGGAAGTAATAGATGCCAATACTGTTTTTCTTGGAATAAGAATTAGAGAAGACATTAATGCTGATTTACTATTAATACAGTTCTTGAATTCAAATGGTGAAAAGAAAATGTGGCAATTAGATATTCCGGATGATGTAAGACCTGGTGAGGTAGTTTGTTATAAGTTAAAACTTGCTGAACCGTATTTTGATGGGGCTGTTTTACAACCTAATATGGGGATATATAATACGAATGAAGACACATTAACAGAGATATATTACTGATAATAGTGAGGGTTAAAAATTAGGAAGGAAAAATTAGATGAGGAAAATAGCATTTATAGTTTCATCACTAGATACTGGAGGAGCGCAAAGGGCGGTTTCTAATATAGTGACAAATTGGCCGGATAATTGGGAAATAGATATTATTTTAAATAATGCAACAATAATTAAATATCCATATAAGGGGAATATTATTGATTTAAATATAAAAGAACCAAAGAATCGGAAAAGTGTATTATATCAATTAAAGGTTTTTTTAAAAAGATTTCGTAGAATAAAAAGTCTGAAACGGAAAAGAAAATATGATGCATGTATAAGTTTTTTAGATAGTGCAAATATTGTAAATATTTTAACTAAAACGGCGAAAACCAAAACAATAGTGTCTGTAAGGTGCGAGCTGTCACAGGATAACTCATTTTCATATAGATATATATTAACTCCAATGGTAAAACATTTATACAATAAAGCGGATAAGGTGGTTTCGTTATCAAAGGGAGTAGAAAAAGATTTAGTTAGCAATTTTGGCTTGGAACCACAGAAAAATTGTACTATATATAATTGTTACAACTTGCAAAAAATGAAAATGTTGGCAAATAGTGAAGATAATGTGTTAAATGATTTGGGAGAGAATGAGGTATGTTTTATATCAATGGGGAGGTTCACATACCAAAAAGGAGGCTGGCACCTAATAAGAGCATTTGCCAAATTAGTCCACGATGGTTATAAATGTAAGCTAGTTCTTCTGGGAACGGGGGAGTTAAAGGAATATTATGAGAAATTGGTTGAAGAATATAATATAGAAAAATCCGTTGATATAGTTGGATTTGCGGATAATCCATTTATATATCTGAAAAAGGCAACATGTTTCGTATTTCCATCTTTATTTGAAGGTTTTGGGAATGCATTGATTGAAGCATTAGCATGTGATTTGCCGGTTATTTCTTCTGATTTTAAGTCGGGCGCAAGGGAAATTCTTGCACCAGGAACAAATATAGATTCTCATGTTATGGATGAAATTGAATATGCGAAATATGGAATTTTGGTTCCAGTATGCGAGGGAAAATATTTTGGAGCAGAAGAAAAGTTAACAAAAAATGAAATGATAATGTACAGGGCTATGACGGAAATCATTAATAATAAGGAAATGAGGGATATGTACAAAAAAAATGCGCATCTATGTGTAGAACAATATGAACCACAGAATATAATTAAACAGTGGATTGACTTAATTGAAGAATAGATTATAGAAAACAGATCAAATGATAGGCTAGATTGCGATAGTGTATTTTTGTGATTAGTTTTATATAAAGTGGCAGAAATGATTTATTTGAGGTGGGATATGAAGGGTAGCATTTTAAAAGAAAAATACAGTTGGATTTGGCTGGTTGTCTTGATGACAATTCTTAATCTGCTTTTTTATTGGAAATTTATTATTGGAAAAGAGTTTTTTTTAGTATCAAAAGATATGGCTATCCAACAATATTCAAGCCTGGTGAACTGGCTAAATCATATAGGAGACGGCATAAAGGGGTGGTCTTTTTCAGAGGGTATGGGAAATAGTTATGATTTTAGTGGACAGACTTTTTCTTTAAATATATTTCTCCTCCTTTTTGGAAAAGAAAATCTTAAATACACATTTATCTGGTATCATCTGATTAAAATGTATTTGGCTGCAGTGTTGTTCTATTGTGCGTTGACAAAGCTTGGAATAAAGCAAAAAGTGGCAGTATATGGTGCATTATGTTATGTTTATTCTGCTACATTTATTGTAAGAAGTTTTTGGGCAAGCTATGCATTGGAATTTGTCCTTTTTGCATTGTTGCTTTATGCATTGGAATGTTATTTTCAGGATAACAACTGGCTCCTGTTGGTGGTTGCAATTGTTTTATTGGGGACACAATTGCAATTATATCATTTAGTGGTGTATTCAGTTGCAATGTTATGCTATACGTTAATTCGTAATTATCTTGTGACAAATTATCGTGGGAAAAAGTTTTGGAAGTATATTGGAAACTGTGCATTGATTATGATCGTTTCTGTTATTATATTGGCATATCGTCTTATTCCGGAAATTATGTCAACATTTTCGTCTGGTCGTGTAGCAAATGTTAGTACACAGGTTGGAAGTTCTGCAAAGTGGATAAATTTGTTGGCATTTGCTGAACCGGATCGTCTTATAGCATCATTCAATAGCTGTTTTGCAATTTCATTGGAAGGGGCAATTGGAAATACTGCCTTTTGCCCGAATGCGTTGGATGGACCATTGTTTTATGTGGGACTATTGGTATTATTGTTGCTGCCACAATGTGTAAAATTCCTGAATAAAAAGGGAAAAAAGGTATGGCTCGGATTATTTGCATTTATTGTAGCATATTGTGTGATTCCGGCAGTTTCTTATTTATGTAATCTAGGTGCAGATGAGGACTATTTTAAGTTAAGCACAATGTGGATGCTTGCCTTCCTGATTTTTTCGACAGTCTATGTATTGGATAAGGTAGTACGCGGGGTACAATGTATAGACGGAAAATTACTTTGTATAACATATGCGGTGATTATGGTGGCTTTTATGGGGGTGAATCTGGGAATTGATGATTTTAAAAGCCGGCTCAATATGATTATGTTTGGAAAAGTAATTATTTATTTAAGTCTTTGGCTGCTGTTTCTATTGATGTTTAACAAAATAAAAAATAAAGTCATAGTGAATTACATATTTATGATAATTGTATGCACTGAAATATATTTCTTTATTCATCCGACAATGACAGCTGCAGAAGATTTGGCAGATGGATTAAAATATGTTGTAGATACCGGAGAAAATCAGAGGATGATTGATGGAATAAAGGAAAATGAACAGGAAGATTTTTACAGAATATATTTTCGGGACCAGCGTATGGCAGATTATAATACAGAATCTGTTTTGTATAATTTTAATAGCATGGGATATGGAGAACAAAGTGTAAAAAGCGGGTATGTTGATTTTCTGGAGGCTATAGAGGCAGAACCAACTTACAGACCTGTCTGGAAAAGAAGTAATGGCTTTTTGTCCAGATATATGATAGATTCCTTGGCGAGTGTGAAGTATGCAGTATTAGATAAGACAGAAACTCCACCAAGAGGATTTGAAAAGATTGGTGAGAATGAAAACTATAATATTTATCGTAATAATTATAGTATGCCGTTGGGTGTGGTAATAGACCAGACGATATCCATTGAAGATTTTGAAAAGTTATCTATCCGTCAAAAAGACGTTGCACTACTGAATTGTATTGTTTCAGATGACATACAGGAGAGTAATTTGACTCAGTATCAGAATGAGCTGAATGTCGAGTCAGAGGAAATTACCCTGGAGGAGATGTATTTAGAAGGTATAACGTTAGCCGTGAAAAATGATATGTATGAAATACAATGTGAATCAGAGGATTTTAATCGTATTTGCCTTCAGACAAAGGATATGCAGTGGACGGAGGATAATGAATATATTGTATCTTTCAAGATTTATTCTCCTACAGAAAATTCAATTTTTATACAGTGGAACGAGGGAGATGTCTGGAAACAGAAAATTATTTCAGTTACAGAAGGAATGAATAATGTTAACTTTACCATAGATTATAAAAATACAGATACTTTATGCATGTATTTTCAGAAAGGAACTTATCAGATTGGAAATCTGCATTATGAAAGCAGTAGTGAAGATGCAATTGATGAGGTATATCAATCGGGCATAAGTGAAAAATCGTTTTTGCAGATGGACACATATGAAAATAATTTGATTACAGGAACAATAGAAACAGAAAAAGATTCATTCTTATTGTTTATGATACCTTTTGATAAGAACTGGGAATTGTATGTAGATGGAAAAGAGGCACAATTACAACAGGTAGATTATGGATTTATGGGAAGCAGAATTGCAGCAGGAAACCATGTTATAAAACTTGACTATGTACCGGATAGTAATGCAATTCCGGTATACATTTCCATCGTGGGTATTATTCTTTTGGCAGGACATATACTATTGCTTAAGAAAAAAAGCCGGGGATGAATTTTGAGCCGGCTGTTATGAGAAAATTAGAACGATGGAGTAAAGAGGAAAATGAAGAAGAAACGGAAGATGGAATAAGAGTTTCTTTTTTTGGTGATAGCATAACAACATATAAAGATTATAGCGGTACACAGGGTTATTATTATGATGAGTCCATGTTGCCCGTTGAAAGTACCTGGTGGATGCGTCTCCAGGGTGAAGTAGATATGGGAGAAATTAAAGAAGAATGCATTTATGGTAAAACAGATGATTTTGCAGATGCATACTACACGATGTTGCAGAGAATCAGAAATGATTATCCAGATGCTGAAGTTGTATGTATGATTCCATATCATACAATCTACTCGGCTGCATTGCCGGTACTTTTGGAAGATACGGAAAAGGAGGCGGCTATTATTTCTATGATGAGAATGGCAGAATGGTGCGTAACAGCCGGATAGAATATGAAGGAAGTATGTACTATTTCAAAAGTGATGGCACACCGATGAAGGACAGGCTTACTTATCATCCAGATGGAGAACATATTATTTATCTGGATGCAAATGGAGCCATGGAGTAACAGGGCCTTTTCCGCTTCGCCAATGGAAGGGATTTAGGGTATGCAAATGCTGATGGAACCCTGATGCATTCCGGGTTTTCATACGACCCATATGGAAGAATAGTTTTTTTCATTGGAATGGAATGATAGCAAGGGGATTGATTTCGGATGGTAATATTTATTATAATATGGATGGAGCGGATGGACATTATTTAGGACAATTCGGATAAGGAGATAATTATGAGAAGAGCAGGGATACGAAGAACAGGACAAAAGTTGGTAGCTTTTTTACTGGTTGTATTGCTGGTATTTCCTATGATGGTACCGGCACAGGCGAAAGCAGCAACAACCTTGATGGGAAAAAGAGCATCAGCGTCTGACGTGGTGGAAGCAACGGCGGAAAATAAAAAAGGTATTCAGGGAGTAGAATTTTGGACAGACAGCTCTGATACAGAAATGAAGAATTCTGTCCACCATGTTTATGTGAATCTGGAATTAAATAATATTATTAACACGGATGGAACGGGAACACCATATGTTTATAATGGAAAAACCTATTATTTTAATTATGAAAATTATATAAAGGTTTTTGAATGGAGAATCAGGGAACTCCGGGCGGCTGGTAAGATTATTACAGCAGAAATATTATTAGGTTGGTCGGATAATCCGGAAATACAGAAACTGATTTATCCGGCAGGAAGAGAAAATGGACATTTCTATTATGCATTGAATGTACAGGATGCGGATGCTGTAGCAACACTGGATGCAACTTTCCATTATTTGGCAGATGTATTTGGACAGTCAGATTGTTTCATACAGAACTGGATTCTTGGAAATGAGATAACAGCACCTCAGCATTATAATTACTGTGGTTCGTATGATATCAATACAAATGTTGATATTGCTGTAAAGTCTTTTGATTTATTTTATGATGCAGTGAAAGATAACAGTCCATATGCAAGAGTGTATGTATGCCCGACACATAACTGGTATGATAATCTGGCTGGAACAGGAATTCCAACCAAAACGTTTATTGACCGTTTTGCAGCAAAAGAGCAGAGCCGTAATTGGAACATAGCATATCATGCTTATCCACGCAAAATGGATAAGACGATGTGGAGCAAAGAGGCAGCGGCAGATTTATCCCATGATATTACTTCTAATTTTGTATGTGCGGCAAATTTGGAAGTGCTGACGGATTATATTAAGAATACATATGGTTCCAAGCATCGGATTATTTTGTCAGAGCAGGGGTTTGATGCTAAGACCCTGGGGGAAGAAGCACAGGCGGCAAGTCTTGCTTACCTTTATTATGCAGCAGCTAGAAATGATATGGTAGATGCCATGATTTATGTACAATTTAAAGATAATCTTGGTGCTACAGGAGCAGGTCTTTATCAGGGACTTGTGAATGCTGATGGGACAGGCCGTCAGGCATATAATGTATTTAAGTATATGGATGGCCCATATGCTTCAACTGTTGTAGAACAGTATTTGAAATATATAAAACCAAATGATACAGGAACACCAATCAGCAGTTGGACAGATGATATTATATGGAAAGCGGCCCCAACATTAGCAACTATTACTTCAGCTCAGCTTTATATTCCAGATAATCAGTCTGGCCCATGTGTGCAGATGGCAATGAGTGCAACGACATCTGCATCTGCGGATTTGGAGTATCGCTGGCTGGTATACGATCAGAGTACTGCAGTCTGGAGAGTGGTCAGTGGCTGGCAGCTGAATCAGAATATATTGAACTGGTATCCGGAAAATGCTGGAAATTATCTGGTACAGGGGGAAGTGCGGGTTGCAGGAAATACGAATTCCGTAAAAACTGCAACTACTGGTTACCAGTATGGAAATGCCATTAATCCACCTGAATCTGCACCGGCTGTTTCAGGACTGTCCTCTGTTGGAATCTATCTCTGGCAGTATGAAAATGGGCTGATTGAAGGTGGGGCGGTAGTAAATGATGGCACAGATAAATCACAGCTTTCTTACCGCTGGCTGGTATATGATGTGAAAAATAATCAGTGGATTCAGGCAGGTGATTGGTCTGCAGACTATGGAATCCATTATAGTCCGTCATCAAGTGGAGATTATCTTGTCTATTGTGAGGTAAAAGATGCACAGGGAACTGTGGTAAATACCACAGTAGGAGTTAATTACCGCCATGCAATAGAAGCAATCTGCCAGATGCCTGACCCGGCAGGAAATGGATATTTAATTGGTATCCAGAGCTTTAATAACCTAGGTTATTATTATGAAATGCAGATATTAGACTGCAATCTGTATGTGCAGGGAAAGGACGCCTGGATTTATACTACCGGTAAGTGTGGAACCCAGGGAAATACCTTGTGGACGACCTGGCAGCCGGTACCGGGATACTATTGGACACTGTTTAATTTATATGATGCATCAGGTAATCTGGTTGACCAACAGTGTTATGGGTTTACAAATGCACAGTAGAAGAGTACTATAAATTTATAATTATGAAACATATGAAGGAAGAAATCTATATGATACAGATGAAATGAAAAGGTGCGGCGTAGAGTATTATTCAATTGGAAGATAATGGCGCAGGCGGTAACTTTTGTTACTGCCTGTTTTTGCATCTGCTCTTGTTAGATGGAAAATTTTGCGTTAAAATGAAAAAGATTGGAAATACAAGCATAAATTAATGGAGGAAGTGTAATGAGCAGAGGAACAGAAGAATTAAAAGGAAAAATAATTCTTGTTACTGGTGGAGCTGGCTTTATCGGTTATCATCTGAGTAAACAATTATTAGAATATGATTGTACAGTTATTGGATATGATAATCTGAATGATTATTATGAAGTCCAGTTAAAGTATGACAGATTAAAGGATTTGGAAGGAAGAGAAGGATATACATTTATTAAGGGTGATCTTGCAGATAAAGAAACATTGGGAAAATTATTTCAGGAGTATTCTTTTGATATCGTAGTAAATCTTGGCGCACAGGCAGGTGTAAGATATAGCATTGATAATCCGGATGCATATATTTCATCCAATATGATTGGCTTTTATAACATACTGGAATGCTGCAGACATTATCCGGTAGAACATCTGGTATATGCATCATCCAGTTCTGTATATGGCGCGAATAAGAAAGTGCCATTTTCAGTAGAAGATAAAGTAGATTATCCGGTAAGCCTTTATGCAGCAACCAAGAAATCGAATGAGCTGATGGCGCATTGCTATAGCAAATTATATGGAATACCGGCAACCGGTTTACGTTTCTTTACAGTATATGGTCCGTTTGGACGACCAGATATGGCATATTTTAAATTTGCAAAGAAGATTATGGCAGGTGAAACCATCCAGATTTACAATAATGGCGATATGATGCGTGATTTCACATACATAGATGATATAGTGAAAGGAATTACCAATATTCTGCCAAATCCACCAGCAGAGATAGGGACCGGAGCCAGATATAAAGTTTATAATATTGGTAACAATAAGCCGGAAAAATTAATGGATTATATTGAAACACTGGAGAAACATTTAGGCAGGGAAGCGAAGAAAGAATTCCTGCCGATGCAGCCGGGAGATGTTTACCAGACCTATGCAGATGTAAGTGATCTGATGCATGATTTTGATTTTAAACCAAGTACTTCGATTGATGAAGGACTGGGAAAATTTGTAACATGGTTTAAGGAATATTATAGATACGAGTAAGGAAGAAGTACATAAAATGAAGAAGATATTAAAAAGAGCAACAGCGTGTTTACTGGCAGTCTTAATGCTGGCAGGAGAAGCACCGGTACAGAGAGTATTTGCTGCAGAAGCAGTCCAGCCTGAAACAGAGCAGCAGGTTGAAGAAGTAAATGAAGCAGAAAGCGTGGAAACAACAGAGACAGAGACGCAGACTGAGACGGAACAACAGGCTGGAGAAACAGAGACAGCAACAGAAATCAACGAAGAAGCAAAAATGACAGAAGCAGAACAGCCGGAAACAGAACAGGCAGAAGAGGATGCTTCCGTTCAGGAAGAAACACCATTATTAAACTATGTATATGTTGATAAGAACAACGTAGAAATAAATGGAGAACAGAATATTGTATTGAGTGTGGGTGACGATTCTACAGTAATAGAATCTGCCAGATTGTTCCTTCAGAAAAAGGATGGGGAACAGTATGCATTGGAAGCATCAGCAATAGATGGAAATGCAATGCTTTTTACAGAGAAATATCTGGATGAAAATAGGACTGGTGTGTATACACTCTACAGTTATGAAGTAACCGTGAATGGAGTAGTTTATACACAGGTTCTTTCAGAAGCAGGAGTTAATGTATCTTATGGTGTGAACTGTGATATAGAATCCCAGCCGGATGCACAGGTGGTAAATGAAGAAGATACAGAACCGGATGTGGATTATGATGTAGTGTCTTTTGATAAAGATGGAAACCAGATATCAGAAGAGTCAATTGCATCAGCCATTGAGAACCAGCGTCAGGAACAGAATGAAGATGGACTTACCCGTTCTACTTATGGCAGCAACGGAAATATTGTAGTTGTGCTGGATCCAGGACATGATGGCAGCCATGGAGGTACAAGCGGAAACGGAGTGGCTGAATCTGTAATTAATCTTAAAATAGCCCAGTATTGCAAAGAAGAACTGCAAAAATACAGCGGTGTTACCGTATATATGACAAGAGATTCACAGACCTGCCCATATGGTGGCAGCAGTGTGGATGCAAAGAGCTGTAATGAGAGCAGAGTAGCATATGCAAAGAGTGTTGGAGCAGATATTTATGTGTCATTGCATAATAATTCAGCATCTTCATCAGAGGCTTCCGGAGTAGAAATTTATTATCCGAATACGAATTATAATCCGTCTGTCAGCCGGACAGGTGAAGAGCTGGCTTCTCAGATTTTAAGACAGCTGACTGCACTGGGACTAAAGAATCGTGGAACAAAGATCAGAACATGTAAAGATACTGTTCCGGAATATCAGTATCCGGATGGTTCCCAGGCAGATTACTATGCTGTAATCCGTAATTGCAAGAAAGAAGGAATTCCGGCAATTATCGTAGAACATGCATTTGTTACCAATCCATCGGATGTATCCAATTATTTATCGACCGATGAACAATTAAAGAAACTGGGTGTGGCAGATGCAACAGGAATTGCCCAGTATTATAATTTGAAACAGGGATTTCAGATTAATGAAATAGATTTTCAGGATAAAAACAGTTCCGTGGAAGTATCAGCAAAGTGTTCTGATATGAAGGGCATAAAGTATCGTTATCTGTATTATGACCTGGCTGCACAGAGCTGGGGTGTTATATCAGAATGGACCACAGAATCTAAAGTGGAATGGCAGCCAAAAGCTGGTAATTACTGGGTACAGGTAGCAGCAATTGACAGCAATGGAAATGGTACGACGAAGACAGTTTCCTATGCAGCAACACATAATTATACCGGCTATTATCTTGATCTGAATGGAATGTGTTATATCATGAGAGATAATGGTATTGATGTAGGTGTGGCGTATGACAGCAATGCATCAGATGTGAAATTCAGATGGCAGGCATATAATTTGGATAAACAGCAATGGAGCATGGTGGCAGACTGGACGGGAAGCAACTGGGTAACATGGAAACCGGAACAGGGCAACTTCTGGCTCTATGTAGAGGCAATGACACCGGATGGTGCGACACAGAATACGATTATGTGTTTTGCATCACAGAAAGATTATTCCCATCATTCATTAAACCTCAATGGAATGTGCTACAATATTTATGATGACCGGATTGATGTCGGAATTGCTTATGATAGTGATGATTCCAATGTGACATTTAAATGGGAAGCATATAACCTGGATAAGCAGGAGTGGAATCTGGTAGCAGACTGGACGGGAAGCAACTGGGTATCCTGGTATCCGGACAAAGGCAATTACTGGATGCATGTGACAGCACGGACATCAGATGGTGTGACGAAAGAATATACAATCTGTTTTAATGCAGCAAGAAATTACAATCATAAATACATAACGATTAATGGAATCTGCAGTGTGAATGATAAAGCCGCAATAAATCTTGGTGTATCTTATAATACCAATGATACATCACCAGCATTCCGCTGGCAGATTTATGACCTTAGCACCAGTACCTGGTCTACACTGACAGACTGGACGGGAAGCAACTGGGTATCCTGGTATCCGGGTTCTGGTAATTACTGGGTATATGTGGAAGCAAGAACCAGTGACGGAACAGTAGAAAGCTATTGCATTGCTTATCAGGTGACGGCAAGATATGAGATTATGGGAACGACCAGTACCAATATTTCCCAGATGGTTGCATATTATAATGCCAATAATGCTTATCCGGAATTCTATGCATCTTCCGATGCACCGACAATAGAAGCATTTTGCCAGATATATCTGGAAGAATGCCAGGCAGAAGGACTGAAAGCAGAAGTGGCATTCTGCCAGGCGATGCTGGAAACCGGATTTTTACGATATGGCGGGGATGTACAGATTAACCAGTATAACTTTGCCGGATTAGGAGCAACTGGTAATGGAGCACCGGGAAATTCCTTTGGCAGTGTAAGGGAAGGAATCCGGGCACAGGTACAGCACTTGAAGGCCTATGCATCAACTGCTGGTCTGAACCAGCCATGTGTGGATTCACGGTTCCAATATGTAAAGAGAGGAACTGCACCATATGTAGAGTGGCTTGGAATCCAGGAGAACCCATATGGAAAAGGATGGGCGACTGCTAAAAATTATGGCTATAATATTGTTAATCTTTATATGGCAAAACTGTTTAGATATTAAACCGAAAGGAGGGGTGAAATGAAAAAAACATTGCAGAAGATAATCACTTTTTGTGCAGTAGTGCTGGGTGTGTGCTGCATGAACAAAATGGATGCAAAGGCATTTACAACAGGAAATCTGGAATATATGAATGGAAACTATTATTTATATTCCGGCAATCAGAAAGTGATCAATGACTTTGTATTTGATGGCTCTTATACCTATTATGCCCAGGCAGATGGAACGCCAATGACAAATCGGTTGACCTATCATCCGGATGGGGGGCATATTATTTATTTTGATGAAAATGGACACGAGGTTTTTAATGCATTTCAGTATTGTTCAAGTGTAGGATATACCTGCTATTTTGATTCCCAGGGCTATCTGTATAAAGACCAGACAACATACCTGGACGGACAGCCATATTATTTAAATGCAAATGGGGCGTTAGAGCAGAATGGCTGGTTCCGGTATGCGAATGGAAGAGATTACGGATATGCGGAATCTGACGGATGTTTAATAAATAATAAATTTGCAAAAGATGATCAGGGACGTGTTGTCTTTTACCACTGGAATGGAATGGTAGCAAGAGGTCTGATATCCGATGGATTATGGTATTATAGCATGGATGAAGGGGATGGACATTACCTGGGACGTTTTAAAGCGGCAGGCGTTGCACCGTCAGATACCTATCAGCTCCAGGTACTTGACCTTGTCAATGAAGAACGGTTAAGCAGAAACATTGCACCATTAAAGTTAAACGAACAGGTGCAGCAGGCAGCACAGGTACGTGCAGGTGAAATCAGCACAGTATTCAATCATATACGTCCGGATGGAAGATCCTGCTTTACGGCACTGGATGAGTATGTAACAGATGGATATGGTTCTGCCGGAGAGAATATTGCAGCAGGACAGAGCAGCCCACAGGAGGTGGTGAATGACTGGATGAATTCACCAGGACACAGAGCCAATATTCTGAAAGAAAGTTATACGGCACTGGGAGTAGGATATTATTATGGTTCCGGTCCATACTACTGTTATTGGGTACAGATGTTTATTGGAGACAGATACTGGTAAAATTTATGAGGTAAAAGGAGAAGAAAATTTATGAAAAAGCAATTTATGAAGAAACATTTTTGGAAGACTGCGGCGTGTCTGGGACTCATGGCAGTAACATTGGCAGGCAGTAATAAGATAACGGCGGAGGCACATACCGCACACATAATGGGAGAACTTAAGACGGAGAACGGAGTGCAGTATCTGTATTCAGAAGGACAAAAAGTAATCAATGATTTTGTCTTTGATGGAACTTATACTTATTATGCGCAGGCAGATGGAACACCGATGAAAGACCGTCTGTCTTATCATCCGGATGGAGAACATATTATTTACTTTGACGAGAATGGTCATGAAGTTTTTAATAAATTCCAGTATTGTGAAGCTGTAGGATATACCTGTTACTTTGATTCCCAGGGCTATATCTATAAAGATCAGATTACATTTGTAGATAGTGTGCCATATTATCTGAATGCAAACGGTAAGATGGAAGATTCCGGCTGGTTCTACTTCGCGAACGGTAAGGACTGCGGATTTGCAGATACAGATGGAACCTTGCGGAATAATGGATTTTCTTATGATCCATGGGGAAGAGTTGTCTTCTACAACTGGAATGGAATCGTAGCCCGTGGCATAATTTCCGATGGAGTATATCTTTATAACATGGATTACTATGATGGACATTTCCTGGATGGATTCTCAATAGAAGATGTGCTGCCAAATTAGTTCTGAAAAGAATTGGTTGAAAAGGGAAAAAAGAACTGGTACAATTGATTTGTAACCAAAACAATAGAGCAACAAGAAATGGAGAAAGAAGTTTATGAAGAAACAACTGATGAAGGTTGTGGTATGTCTGGGGATTATTCTTGCAGCATTTTCTGTAAATAAGACATCTGCCAAAGCATACACAACAGGAACATTGAGCAGTGATGGACATCTGTACAGCAATGGCAGAATGGTAATCAATGATTTCGTCTTTGATGGAACCTATACCTATTATGCACAGGCAGATGGAACACCGATGAAAGACCGTCTGACCTATCATCCGGATGGAGTACATATCATTTATTTTGATTCCCAGGGGCATGAAGTATTCAGCAATTTCCAGTATTGCCCAAGTGTCGGTTATACCTGCTATTTTGATTCTCAGGGGTATATCTACAAGGATCAGATTACTTTTGTGGATAGTGATGTCTATTATCTGAATGCAAATGGTAAAATGGAGGATAGTGGTTGGTTCCAATTCGCAAATGGTGTGGATTATGGATATGCTTATAGTGATGGTACTTTGAATTGCTATGGATTTGGTTATGATCCATGGGGAAGAGTTGTATATTATCACTGGAACGGAATGGTAGCCCGTGGACTGATCGCAGATGGTAACAATTACTATAGTATGTCAACGGAAGATGGACATTATCTTGGAAGCTTTTCCAATGGAAATACCAATCCGCTGTATGGACCAGGTTACTATATTGTTGGTATAAATATGCCGGCAGGAGAATATTTCCTTGCAAATCAGGGCGATGGTGTTTCATTTAATATTTATAATAGTAACGGATCTGTCCGGGATGACTGGAGTGATCAGAACCTGATTTTTACTGCTGTGCCAGGTGAAGAAGTATACATTTATGAGGGAATCGCAACGCCAAATCTTGCTTCCCAGTCAATCAGCCTTTCCTATGTCGGTGTGAATGCAAAGATTGGTATTCATCTTGGTGAAGGCGTATATCGTATTACTGCAACAGACCGTTCGAGTTATAGAAGCTACTACAATGTGTGGAATGATTCTACATTTTTACATGGTGTTGCAAACAGCCATGAATTTTCATATACAGGAGAGTCTGTTGATGTAAGAGTCTATAATGGACAGGTGCTGGATGTATGGGGTGCGACGGTTGCTTATGTAGGCCCGTAATCAGAATAGAAAAGAATAAAAAGCGTAAGAAAATGCTTTCTGATGTGTCAGAAAGCATTTTTTATATTGAAAGGATAGTAATAAAGCTGATATAATAAAGACAGCTATTAGAATGAAGGAGGAAAACGAATGAAAAAATGGAAGAAAGGGATGGCGTTGCTGGCAATTGCTGCAATGATAGTGCAATTATTACCGGTGAATGTAAAAGCAGAAAATTTAAACACAGATTTAAGTGAAAAAACAGGATATCTTCCTGCAGGACTGATGGAAGTCACCCTGACAGAGGAAGATGTAGCTGATGCGATTTCATTAGAGGACCAGGAATATAGGGCAAAGACATATAGTGCTTCTGGTACTGATTACAGTTCCAGCTATTACTATAATCAGTTATCTTATGAAAAGAGAACATTATATAATAGTATGCAGTATGAATGTGAACAGTATCTGGATACACAGGAGGATGCGGTAGTAGATGGTTCTTCTTATGCAAGGACAGACTACATAGAATGCACAGGCATGTCAACAGATGATTTGTGGGAAGTTGTTTGGATATTTACGCTTTCAAACCCGCAGTATTATTTTGTCCGTGGTACATCCGCTTTTAAAGGATATCAGGGCTCAAAACAATATGTGGCACTGGCAATTTATCCGGATTATCAGAAAGGATATGTACGTGCAAAATATACTGCCCAGTTTAATGCAAAAGTGAATAACTGGATAAATGAGATTAATGCAGAATCCTCAGATTACTTTAAAATTAAAAAAGCACATGATATTGTATGTGCGAACATCGTATATGATAATGATTCCAGCAATCAGGAAAAGCATCAGAGCAGCGGAACAGCAGTACTGACGGGAAACTCAGTATGCGCAGGCTATGCACAGCTCTTTTCCCTGTTATGCAATGCAGCAGGCATATCTGCAATCTGTGTAACCAGTCCATATCATGAATGGAACGAAGTGAAGCTGGATAATAACTGGTATGTTGTAGATTGTACCTGGGATGATTCTGATTCAGACAATAGCTGGTATTATAATTATTTTTGCAAATCAGATGCTACAATAAATGAGGGATATCATGAAGTGGAAAGTTGTCTGAGTGCATACAGACCGGCATGTAATTCAGATTATATCGGAAAAGTGTCCTCTTATAATGGAATCAGTTTTTATCGTGAAGTAGATGGAAATATCCGCAGCTATGATGAAAAAGGAAAACTGATTACCAATAAATTTGTATTTGACGGAAGTTATACCTATTATATGCAGGCAGATGGAACACCGATGAAAGACCGTCTGACTTATCATCCGGATGGAGAACATATTATTTATCTGGATACAGAAGGACATGAGGTGTTTAATAATTTCCAGTACTGTCCAAGTGTGGGATATACCTGCTATTTTGATTCCCAGGGATATATTTATAAAGATCAGATTACCTTTGTTGGCGATAAAGTATTTTATCTGAATGCAAATGGAAAGATGGAGAACAGTGGCTGGTTCCGGTTCGCAAATGGCAGGGATTTTGGATATGCGAATACGGATGGAACTTTGAAATGTGATGGATTTTCTTATGATCCATGGGGAAGAATTGTATTCTATCACTGGAATGGAATGGTAGCCCGTGGATTAATTACAGATGGTGTATATTATTATAATATGGATGCAACAGACGGACATTATCTTGGAAGTTTCCAGTAAATAAGAGGAGATTTTGGATGAAAAGAAAACTGGTTACATTTTTAACAATGACAGCAATGGTGACATTATTTACGACAGGAATAAATGAGACTGCATATGCGCAGACAATGGATGAAGAGACGGTGGTGTCCCAGAACTATGCAAGCGGAACTGTTTATATTTATACGGCAGCAGACCTGGTGAATCATGCAGATACATCAATGGGAGACAATTATGTTCTCATGAATGATATTGATATCAGCGCATATATGGGGAACATTGCAGGTATGCAGCTGCAAGGAACATTTAATGGAAATGGACATATCATATATGGAATCACTGGAGACAAGTCCCTGTTTTCCTATAACTTGGGACGAATCAGTAATCTTACTGTAGTGGGCAATCTGCAGGTAAACAGTGCGTCCTTTATTGATGTTGCTGGAATTACAGCATATAATGCAGGAACCGTTGAGGACTGTGTCAGCAAGGTGAATATTACCTCTGGTGGAAGCGCTAATATCCGTGTTGGCGGAGTTGCAGCAACTAATGTAGGTGACATTTACCGTTGTAAGAATGAAGGATATATTTCCGGAAATATTGCGGAAGTGGGCGGTATTATAGGGCTGAATGGTGGAACAAATGTGGTGGATTGTGAAAATACCGGAGCAATCAGCTTTACAACCAGTAATTGTCATGTTTATGCAGGCGGAATCATTGGCGATGAAACAAGATTTGGCGGAAATACCCAGTTTAGTGTAGAAAACTGTAAAAATTCAGGAGATATTTCCGGAGATGCCGGAAACGGAGCCGCTACAATTGGCGGTGTCATTGGTGAAACAGCAAGAAAAGGTGACAATAGTACATCATTGATTAAGAATTGTACAAATACAGGAAATATTTCCGGTACAGGTAGCCTGGGAGGAGTGATTGGAAATATTAACCGTGGAAATTCCTATATGCAGAATGGTGTGGAAATTTCTTCGGGTGGAGATAATATTGTTGTAGAAGGCTGCGGAAACAGTGGAAACATTACTGCAAAGAAATCAGGAAGTTCCTCTGTTGGAGGCGTATTTGGCGGTGCTGTAATTTCCAAAACTGGAACGATATATGTAAAAGGATGTGGTAACTCAGGAAGTATTTATAGTGAAAACGGCAGGAGCAATGTCAATATAGATGTTTTAGGCGGAATTGGCGGTGCCATGAATAATTTTGGAACTGAGGATGGGACTGGCAGCTATGTATATGTAGAAAACTGCTATAACAGAGGCTATGTAGATGATAATGTAAATTATTCTTCAGACCAGATTGCAAATACATCAGGCAGTAATATGGCAGTAACGAATTGCCAGTATACCGGCAACCGTTTTAAGACAGATGCAGATGGAACAATACATGCATATTATCCGGATGGAACACCTATTTACAATCAGTTTATATTTGACGGATATTTTACTTATTATATCCAGGCAGATGGAACAGCAATGAAAGACAATCTGACTTATCATCCGGATGGAACACATATTATCTGTTTCGATGAAAAGGGACACGAAGTATTTATGGATTTCTATTATTGCTCCAAAGTAGGATATACCTGTTACTTTGATTCACTGGGATATATTTATAAGGACCAGATTACTTTTGTTGGCAATAAGACATATTATCTGAATGCAAATGGTAAAATGGAGAATAGTGGATGGTTCCAGTTCGCAAATGGCATGGATTATGGATATGCAAATGCAGATGGAACATTAAAAACGAATCAGTTCTCCTATGATCCATGGGGAAGAATTGTATTCTACCACTGGAATGGAATGGTAGCCCGCGGATTGATCACAGATGGTGTCTACTATTATAATATGGATACAACAGACGGACATTATCTTGGAAGTTTCCAATAATTGAAAAATCAGAAAATACTGGAAAAAAGACTGGAATCCGGATGGTCATTATTTGACCATCCGGATTCTTTTTGATACAATATAGATAACTATGTTTTCTAAGGAGGAATACTTAAGAATATGATAAATTATGATTTCGTGACAGAGAGCATGAGAATGCATCTGACGAAACAGAATCGAATGGTTTTTCGTGGTTTCTTTCCAGAAGATAATCCGGAAGGAAGAACGATTAAAGTATATGTAAATAAAAAGGAAATTCCAGTAGAGATAACAATAGAGAAAAGTGTGGATGTCAGAAGAAGATATCTGCATTACCAGATGAATGTAGGAGAAGAAGTTACAGGAGAATTTGGAATACCGGAAGAACCGGTTACAGAAATCCGGGTATACAGCTGCAAGGGCAGTGAGGAAGCGTTGTCTTTCCGGGCAGATGGGAAATTATATCAGAGCATATGCAGCCAGCTGGAAAGCAATCTGGAGATGGAACGTTTAGAAGAGGATAAAATTGTTCTGACCGGATGGAGTGCAGCAGGGGATACAACCAAATGTGAAGTTTTTATCGATAAAAAAAGTGTACCATTTGAAGTACAGTGGAAATATCGTAAAGATGTAGTAGATGTTTTTGGAGAACTTTCAGACAGTATAAATTGTGGTTATGAAATCTTTGTACCGGATCAGGGAGGAAAGAGACTGGTACTTATACTGAAAGCAGCAGATAAGCAGAAACGGTTTGAAATATTATTGGAAAAAGTCCGCCAGGGAGAAGAAAAACAGACTGGTTCCGGCTATGTGAGAAAAGCGATTGCGTATTGGAAACATTATGGCTTCCGGAAAATGGTGCGTAAGGTGTTCTATAAGTTAAAGGGCAAAAAGGACACGATGAATTACGAGGAATTTCTGAAGAAATATGGAGTAGACGAAAATGAACTGGAGCGGCAGAGACAGGATGTAATAAAAGATGGACCATTGTTTTCAGTTGTTGTTCCATTATACTGCACCAAAGAAAAATTTCTGCGTGAAATGATAGAGTCGGTACAGGCGCAGACATATACCAACTGGGAACTGTGTCTTGCAGATGGAAGCGGAAAAGAAAAATCCCTGAAAGAAACTGTAGATATATATGCAAAAGAGGATAAGCGTATAAAATATATTTTATTGGAAAGCAATGAAGGAATTGCCGGTAATACCAATGAAGCACTGAAAATGGCGAATGGAGATTTTATTGTATTGACAGACCATGATGATCTGCTTTCACCGGAAGCATTATATCAGTGTGCGAAAGCAATACAGAAAGAGCCGCAGACAGACGTTATTTATTCGGATGAAGATAAGGTGGACATGAATGGCAGACACTATTTTGAACCACATTTTAAATCTGATTTTAATATTGATTTATTATGTACCATGAATTATATCTGCCATTTATTCGTATTCCATAAGACGATTCTGGAGAAAGCAGGTTTCTTTCAGAGTGAATATGATGGCGCACAGGATCATGATTTTATACTGCGTTGTACCGAGGCAGCAGAACATATTGCCCATATTCCAAGAGTGCTGTATCATTGGAGATGTCATTCCCAGTCAACTTCAGAGAATCCGGAAAGCAAGCTGTATGCATTTACTAATGGATGCAAGGCGGTAAAAGCACATTATGACAGAATTGGAATTCCAGCAGAAGTAGAAAGAGGACCTTTTTATGGAATGTATCATACCCGTTATCAATGGAAAGAAGAACCATTGCTTTCGATTATCATTCCGAATAAAGACCATGTGGCAGACTTGAGAAAATGTATGGATTCCATCGAAGAGAAATCCACCTACCGGAATTTTGAATTTATCATTGTAGAGAATAACAGTACAGAAGAAGAGACCTTTGCTTATTATAAAGAGATAGAGACAAGAGATAATGTAACTGTCTTATATTACAAAGGAGACTTTAATTATTCGAAGATCAATAACTTCGGTGTGGCGCAGGCAAAGGGAGAATATATCCTTCTTCTGAACAATGATACGGAGATAATCGAACCAGACAGCATCAAGGAAATGCTGGATGTATGTATGCGCCCGGATGTAGGAATCGCCGGAGCAAAATTATTATATGAAGATAATACCATACAGCATGCAGGTGTTATCGTTGGATTTGGCGGTATTGCAGGTCATGCATTTATCGGACAGGACAAAGAAGACAATGGATATTTTTCCAGGAGCATAAGTGTGCAGGATTTATCAGCAGTAACAGCTGCCTGTCTTATGGTACGAAAAAGTGTATATGAAGAAGTCGGGGGACTGGATGAAGAATACAAAGTAGCTTTCAATGATATTGACTTCTGCCTGAAAGTAAGAAAAGCAGGTTATCTTGTAGTATACAATCCATATGCACAGTTCTACCATTATGAATCAAAATCAAGAGGTCTGGAAGATTCTGCGGATAAAGTGGCAAGATTCCAGCGGGAGATCGCTTTATTTGGAGAACGCTGGGGAGATATTCTGGAAAAAGGGGATCCGTATTATAATCCGAATCTGACACTGGATAAAGCAGATTTTTCACTGAAAGAGTGAGAACCATAAATGGTCTGGTATTGTAAAAAGTGGTGCAATATCATGAATATATAACGGAGGCATAGAAATGATTAATTTCAATGAACCACCTTATATGGAAAAAAGCATGGATTATATCCGTAAGGCGGTAGAGAACAAGAAGATTTGTGGAGATGGAGAATTTACAAAGAAATGTAATGCTTGGCTGGAAGAACATACCGGGACAAAAAAGGCATTACTGACAACATCTTGTACCCACGCAACAGAACTGGCAGCTATTTTATCCGGGATTCAGCCGGGAGACGAAGTGATCATGCCGGCATATACCTTTGTATCTACAGCAGATGCCTTTGTCTTAAGAGGTGCTAAGGCGGTGTTTGTGGATATCCGTCCGGATACCATGAATATAGACGAAAAACTGATTGAACATGCGATTACCGATAAGACGAAAGCGATCGTTCCGGTACATTATGCCGGAGTATCCTGTGAAATGGATACGATTCTTGCAATTGCAGAGAAATATCATCTTCTGGTAATTGAAGATGCCGCCCAGGGTGTGATGTCTTTTTATAAGGGAAAGGCACTTGGAACCATGGGAGATTACGGATGTTACAGTTTCCATGAGACAAAGAATTACAGTATGGGAGAAGGCGGAGCACTTTTAATCCGGGACGAGAAAAATGTAGAGAATGCAGAAATTGTCCGGGAGAAAGGAACAAATCGTAGCAAATTCTTCCGGGGACAGATTGATAAGTATACCTGGGTAGAAGCGGGTTCTTCTTATCTGCCAAGTGAGTTAAATGCAGCATATCTTTATGCACAGCTTGAAGCAGCGGATAAGATTAATGAAAAACGTCTGTCTATCTGGAACCGCTATTGGGATGGATTGGAAAAATTATCTGATGAGGGTAAAATTGTCCGCCCAACGATACCGGAGGGCTGCGCACATAATGCACATATGTTTTATCTGAAAGCAAGGGATTTAGAGGAAAGAACAGCTTTAATCAGTTATTTAAAGGAACAGGGGGTACAGGCTGTATTTCATTATATTCCATTACATACAGCACCGGCAGGCCGGCGCTATGGTATGTTTGCAGGAGAAGACCGTTATACAACGAGGGAAAGCGAGAGGCTGGTCCGCCTGCCGTTATATTATAATCTGTCATTGGAACAGGCAGACTATGTGATAGATAAGGTTAATGCATTTTACAAAGAGAGATAAATGAAAATACAGGAAAGAGGACAGAGTAAATGGTTATTGTTATTGGGGCAACAGGATTTATTGGAATGTATACCGTAGACCGCTTCTTGGAAGAAGGTTATGAGGTGCTGGCAACTGGAAGAAATGCAATCATGAAGCAGGAACTGGAAGCAAAAGGCGTTACCTGTGTGTCATTGGATATTTCGAAAAAAGAAGATTTTGACAAATTACCGACAGAAGGTGTAGAGGGTGTCATTTTACTGGCAGGTCTGCTTCCGGCAAATGCACCGGTGGACATTGCACAGGATGAGAATGCTGCAGATTATATTCGCATCAATGTGGAAGGAACGATAAATGTGCTGGAGTACTGCCGCAAGAATGGCATTCAGAAAGTGATCGCTACCAGCAGCTATGCAGATGTAAGAAATGCATGGAAAAAGGGTGTTGCACTTAAGGAGACAGAACCGAGAGATTTCATGTATACAGGAGACCATGCAGTATATGTGATTTCCAAGAATGCAGCCAATGATGTAATGGAATATTATAATGAACAGCATGGCATGCAGTGCGCTTCTTTCCGTCTGCCGCCGGTATATGGTGTTGGCCCGCATTCAGAAATTTATGTTAATGGCAAATATTATAAGACGGGAATCCAGACTTTTATCGAAAATGCAGAAGCTGGAAAAGACATTGAAATCTGGGGTGACCCACAGATTTCCAGAGACATTATTTATGTAAAGGATGTTGCAAGAGCATTTGTGCTGGCGTTACGCAGTGATAAGACCTATGGTCTTTATAATATGACATCCGGTACAGAACTAACTTTAGAGAAGCAGGTGCAGACCGTTATTGATGTATTTGGACCGGGTAAGGGGTCTCAGATTGTCTATCGCCCGGACAAGCCAAATAATACACCATCCTTTTTGTTTGATATGACAAAGGCGAAGGAAGATTTCGGTTTCGTGCCGGAGTATCTTTCTTATCGTGCAATTATGGAAGATTATAAAAAAGAATTAGAAAGCGGAAGATGGGATAAGTTCATCGCAAGCCGCCGCAAGGAAAGTTAAGTGCCGGGAGGATGGCAATATGAAGAAAATTGTAATTATAGGAGCGAATTCTTTTCAGAATCCGCTCATTTTAAAGGCGAAAGAGATGGGATATGAGACACATGTATTTGCATGGAAAGATGGCTCTATCGGAGAACGGACAGCAGATTATTTTTATCCCATCAGCATTGTGGAAAAGGAAGCAATCTTAGAAGAATGCCGGAGGATTCAGCCGGATGCAGTTGCAACAATAGCATCTGATCTTGCCAATATTACCGTGCAGTATCTGGCAGAGCAGCTGGGATTACCACATAATTCTGACAACTGTATCTATATATCTACCAATAAATTTGCCATGCGGGAAGCTTTCGCAAAACATGGTGTGCCTACACCGGGCTTTGTCAGTGTATGTGAAGGGGATGATTATGCGAAAGCAGTAGAATCTATGCAGTTTCCAATGATTGTAAAACCGACCGACCGTTCCGGAAGCCGCGGTATTATGAGGGTGGAACGTCTTGAAGAGATTGCTCCGGCAGTAGAAGAGGCAGTGCGTAATTCTTTTGAAAAGAAGGCAATTATTGAAGAATATATCGAAGGCAATGAATATAGCTGTGAATGTATTTCTTATCAGGGCAGACATCATGTGCTGGCGGTGACAAAGAAATATACCACAGGATATCCTCATTTTATTGAGACCGGACATATGGAACCACCGGAGCTTTCTGAAATTGAAATGAACTGGGTGAAGGAATTTATTCCGAAGGCACTTACTGCTCTTGAGATTGAAAATGGCGCTTCTCATTCAGAATTTAAACTGGATGCCGATGGCAATGTAAGAATCATTGAAATTGGTTCCCGTATGGGTGGCGACTGTATTGGCTCCCATCTGGTATATTTATCTTCCGGATATGACTTTGTCCGCATGGTAATTGAGACTGCTTTGGGACAGGAACCGGAACTGACACCGGCACATGAGCCGATGTGTGCGGGAATCCGCTTTGTGTTTACAAAGAAGGATCTGGATGTTTTGGAAGAGATTAAGAGCAAAAGTCCGGAATTGCTTCAGATGGTAAGTGAAATGGAACCGGTAGGGGAACATCAGGTAGTAGACAGTGGAAGCCGTTTTGGTTATTACATTCTGGCTGGAAAAAATCAGGCAGAGATTAAGGATTGGTTGGAACGATGAGTAAAGTAGAAGGAAAGAAAAAGTGGATACTGCTGATTTTACTGCAGCTGGTAATTATGATATACACATTATCCGGTGTGGCAGCGAAGTTTGCAGCAGGATATGAGTTTTTATCCATGGGATTTATTCTGTGTTACGGAGTGGAAATCTGCATCCTTGGATTGTATGCCATTTTCTGGCAGCAGATTATCAAAAGGGTTGATTTGTCGGTAGCATATGCAAACCGGAGCATTGCGATTTTGTGGTCTATGATCTGGGCAGCACTGATTTTTGGAGAACATATTTCGGTACAGAATATTATTGGTGTCCTTCTGGTAATTGCCGGCACCATGATTGTGAATAAGGAGGGTTAAAAGATGATATACTGGCTTTTTCTGGTGGCATCCGTAGTAGTAGCTTCCTTTTCGCAGATTTTGTTAAAGAAAAGTGCTGCAAAAAAATATGATAATGTAATAAAGGAATACTTAAATCCATATGTCATCATCGGATATGCCATGATGGTAGGAACTACCGTATTGACGATTCTGGCATATCATGGAATTGAATATAAGAATGGCCCGGTCATTGAATCCCTGGGCTATATCTTAATTATGATTTTAAGCTTTTTCTTTTTTAAAGAGCCGATTACAAAACGTAAAGTATTTGGAAATGCACTGATACTGCTTGGCATTATCGTGTTTTACCTATAGGAGGGTATGAAAATGGATATATCAGTTGTAGTTCCGGTCTATGGATGCCGGGCAGCACTGCATGAATTGCATAGACGTCTGGTGGAATCGGTAAGTACCATCACTGATGATTTTGAAATTATTCTGGTAAATGATGCCTGCCCGCAGAATTCGTGGGAAGTAATCGAAGAAATCTGTAAGGAGGACAGCCGTGTAAAGGGGATTGAATTATCCCGGAATTTCGGACAGATTATGGCAATAACTGCAGGACTGGATGCCTCAAAAGGAGACTGGGTAGTGGTGATGGACTGTGATTTACAGGACAGACCGGAAGAAATCCCGAATCTTTATCGCAAGGCTCAGGAAGGTTATGATGTGGTCTTTGCCAGAAGAGTACATAGAAAAGATTCTTTCTTAAAGGTATTGGTATCTAAAATATTCTATAAGATTTATTCCTTTGCATCGGATGGACACTATGACCCGGCAATCTGTAATTTCAGTATCAGCAAACGTGTGGTAATTGATAATTATTGCAAAATGCGGGAAATGCACCGTGCTTTTGTTATTTATGTGAAATGGCTTGGCTTTAAACAGACAGCAATTGATGTGGAACACGATTCCCGTTTTGAGGGAAAATCCTCTTATAACATGAAGAAGCGTTTTAAGATGGCGGGAGAGATTTTAACCTCCCAGTCGGATAAACTTTTGAAATTCACCATGGGCTTTGGATTTCTGATGTCCATCATTTCAGCACTGGTGATTATCGGACTGATTATCTATTATTTTACCGGTCATGTGGCAGCAGGCTGGACCAGTATCGTAGCAACTAACTGTCTCATCGGAGGAATTATTATTATGGTAGTCGGTCTGGTAGGCATTTATGTAGGAAATATCTTTATGCAGTCAAAACAAAGACCCCTTTATGTGGTACGCCAGATGCTGAATGAGGAGAAGGAAGATGCAGATTCAAGTCGATAGGAAGAAATGGTTAAAAAATGCAGCAGTATTGCTTGCAGAACTGGTTCTGATTCTTGCAGGGCTGGTTTTGGTGGGAACGGTTGGAGAACGGGGATTTGACAACTGGAAAATATATTTTACTTTCCAGCAGGAAAAACAAAATCTTGAAGAAATAAAAAGCTCTGCTAATGATTTAATCCAGGATGAGGATGGATATATTACGGGAGAAGACAGTTTCTTTATTATTCCGGTAAATGCAGATAAACTCTTGGATGTTGAAATGAATCAACTGAATCAGAAAATTACAGGTTTTATCTGGCAGTCAGAAACAAAAGAATTTAATAGTGATCCAGCAACATATACTTATCAGCTGGGGCATAATCCAATTCAGGTAGAAAAAGGAACAAAGTATATTAAACTATTGATTTCAGATGTACAGGGACTGCATTATAATATTAACCAAATCTCTTATCGAAATCCATTTGAAGTGTATGTGCGAATTCATAAGAAGGCTATTTTTAAAATAGCAATTGTATTATTGCTGGTTGGAGTACTGGTAAAAGGTGTGGAATATATTTCGGAAGATAGAACAAAACTAAAAAAAACTGCTTCCATTACAGTATTTCTTTTTGTGGTTGGCATCACCGTATTATATATTTTTCATGATTATATATTTGGTGACAGACTTTTTATCTTTGCAGATATTGGATCAGATACCATCCAGCAGTATTATCCATATTACATGAACTGTGTAAGAAGAATACAGGAAGGAACATTTGGTATCTGGAACTGGGATTATGGTTTGGGAACAAGTCTGATGAACAATATTTCACAGACGTTGGATCCATTTGGATTGTTTGTAATATTAGGTGGAGTAATCGGTGGAATCTCAAAGGTAAGAAGACTGCTTGTAGTAGCGCAGATATTGAAGATTGTTTTATCGGCACTTTTATGCCGTTATTTTTTGAAAATGTTTCATGTTTCAGAAAAAGCAGCATGTGTTGGCGGATATCTTTATGCATTTAATGGTTATCTGATGTTATGGGGACAACATTATTTGCTGGGAACAATTTGTGTATACCAGATAATAATTTTGATTTTCCTGGAGAAACTGTTACGGGAAGTCAAAGTAAAATATATTGCGGGATTGGGAGTTGCAGTCGCAGCATCGACATTATACAGTTATTATAATACATATATGGCACTTGCATTTGCTGCAATATACTGTGTACTCAGGCTGATTAATCCGGAGCTGGACTGGCAATGGAAAGACAGATTAAAACGTGCGGCAACAGTCTTTGGAACAATTATATGTGGCGTATTTATGGATGCGGTGACATTATTGCCGGCAGCATCTTACCTGACTTCCAGTTCGACAAGGCTGGATTCCAGTGAGTCTGCAATTACAAAGTTTTTAAGTGGTCTGTTTTCTACTTATACAATGGATGCCAATATAGAAACAACGGGTCGTCTTATATCAAATAATACTTTTTGCATTAACCAGTTAGAGCATGCAACGGGTTGGGGAAATTATTATGAGATGCCAAATGTCTGCCTTACTGTATTTATATTTATATTTCTGGGACAATTTCTTGTACGTAAAATAAGAGAGTGCAAAAATACAAAGCAGCTGGTATATGGAATCTTTGTGACAATGGTAGGCGTATTTATTTTGTATAATCCGGGATTTGCCATTGCGTTTAATGGATTTGCATATGTGCAGGCAAGATATACTTTTGTAATCATGCCGGTAGCAGCATTGCTGGTAGCAACAGAATGGGAAAGTCTGATTGTAAGAAAAAAAATCAGTATTTTTGGATTGGCATTGGGGCTGGCGGCAAGTGTTGGAGTGCTGTTACAGACCGGTCGGAGAGCGTCTGGTGAAGTGATAAAATATGATGGACAGCTTATTGTTTTGTGCCTGATCTTTGCAGGATTGCTTGGAATTGGATATTTTTGCAGAACAAAAAAGATATGGGGGATAGTAGAAGTTTTCCTTGGAATATGTCTGATTATTTCTGTGGGAAGGGAAAATTATATTACCAATAATGAGCGGGTAACGGCTTATGCTTCGGGAGAAAAAATAATTTATTCTGATAAAGGGATGGGAAATGATACGATAGATGCATTGAAATATTTAAAGGAGAAAGATGATTCTTTTTACCGCGTGGAGAAGACATACTCATTTTCTTCAACGTATGGAGATTCGTTGATAGCCGGATATTCTGCTATAACTGATTATAATAGTACCATAAATCGCAATTTGTCATCTTTTTATACAAATCTGTACAGTAGCCAGAAGGTGACAGATGCTCAAAGGGCATTTATTGTGACAGATGAAACAGAGATTTATCCGATGCGGTTGATTAATTTAAAATATATTTTAAGTACATCTGAAATTGATTATTCCTGGTGCCAATATGTACATAAAATAGGGGAGGTATATATATATCAAAATATATATGCAGATTCAGTTGCTTCTTTTTATGAAAAAACTATTTCACAGGAAGAATGTGAAAAAATGGATGAAGGAAGTCGCCGAAAACTTTTAGGGGATACCTTGATTGTCAGGGACAGACAGGATATGTTATCAAAGGAAGAACCTGGACAGACGGACATTGGAGATTTTAAAGTAGACGGTTCTTCACTTGAAGGTACTGTTTCGAATGAGAAGGAAGGATTTCTGCTTTTGACTATTCCAGATCAGGAAGGCTGGGAAATCTATGTAGATGAGGAAAAAGAAACAATCATAAATGGTGATTATGGATTTACTGCAGTAAGACTGAAACCTGGAGTTCATAATGTGCAGGCGGTATATCATATTCCAAGGTTAAAGGAAGGTATTATAGGAAGTGTACTTGGAATCATTGTTTTAGCTGGAGTATGTCTGATATTGCATTTAAAAGATAGAAAACGAGGTGTGGGTAAGCAGAAATGAAAGAGAAAATAAAAAAAATTCCGGTTAAATATTGGATCGCAATTGGTGTATTTTTAATAATTTCAGTTTTGATGGTAAAACATAGAAACGTATTTTATGAATCAAGACAGGATAATTATAATGATAGAAGTGGAGAGAATGATGTAATTCCAGCTGAAGAGACGATTGTTACACAGTATTTTGAAATAAAAGAGAGTGTGCAGTCGATTGCACTTTTAATGACAAATGATTCAGGTCAGAATGTTGTTATAGATGCAGGGCTTTATAATGCAGATACAAATGAATTACTAGCTAGCGCACAGACCGATTTACCGGATTCCAGGGGGGAAGAGTCGGTAATAAGTTTTTCATTTTCATCTGGTGAGGTGAGTGGAAAACAGAAAGTATATCTTACGCTGCAGGAAGAAACTCCTGTTGATGAGGTGAATTACTGTGTACTGAAAGGGGATTATGAATCCGATATGGCAGTAAATAATCAGGAGTCAGGAACAAGACTTCGGATGTCTGTTATTTACGGCGGAGGATTAAATCTAGCATTTTTTGTTTTATTCGGATTAGGAGCAGCTGTAGTTGTTGGTATTTGTGTGTTGCCGAAACGGTTAGAACGTCCGGAGTATATATTTGTTATTTTAGCAACAGTAATGGGAATTGCAATGGCGTTAATTAATCCGCCGTTTCAGGAATGTGATGGTCCATCGCATTTTTATAAGGCAATGGATGTTTCTTATGGAAATATACTGGGCTCTTTTGGTAATTTTTCCCATGGGGATGGTGTGATAAATGTTCCTGAGAATGTGAGTGATATTTCATATCGGCAGATAACACCGGATGGAAGTGAAGGAAGTGAATATGTAAATTATTTAAAAACTCATAAATTTTCAAATGTTAAGGTTGAAATGACATATTATGAAAGTGTGACGTCGATTGTATATTGGCCACAGGGACTTGGAATTTTCATTGGAAGAGCATTGAATTTAAGTATCTATGGTGTCATTTTGATGGGAAGACTGTTTAACCTGTTAACTTATGTTATGCTTGGATTTTTTGCAATTCGTTTTATTCCCTGCTATAAGAATTTACTTGCAATGCTGGCAGTAATGCCTTTAAGTATATATCAGGCAGCTTCGCTTTCACAGGATGCGGTACTGAATGGATTTGGGTTCTTATTTATTGCGTTATGTTTATATTATGCTTTTGATGAAAATGTCAAGTTGTCATGGAAACATACGTTACTGCTGGGCTTTTTGTTACTTGGAATGTTCTTGTGTAAATATGTTTATGCATGTATGGGATTGTTGGTATTTTTGATTCCAAAGAATAAATTTGAAAGTAACCGAAAGTATTGGAAAGCATTTGCAATAACCTTGATACCATTTGCTATTTTATGCATTTATATCATGTCTCGGGTTTCAACGGGAATTAGTGGGCTTCAGGCAGTTGGTGGAGCATCCAGTGATATGACACAGTTACAGTATCTGATGGCTAATCCGCTGGTGGGTGTAAAGGTAATATTCTCTACTGTTTTGGTACAAACAAATGAATATTTGCATCAGCTTAATATACTGGGAAGCCTGAATTATCCGCTTAGTATGCTTATGATTATTGCACCGTGTTTTCTGACTACAGTTGGAATGCTGGATGGTCAGAGTATGGATGGAAAAATAAAAGTAAGACAGAGGGTATTACTAATCGTTACTTTTATAATTACAGCAGTGGCAGTGATGCTCGGACTGTATATTGCTGATGGTTATGCAAACCCGGTAGGGGCTGCTGTTGTGGGAGGAGTACAGGGAAGATATTTTATTATTCTTATAATTCTTCCATTTATCGCATTAGTCAGTGATAAAATAAAACATAACATAAATCATTTTACAATAAAGGTATCTGCAATCATGGGAATAATGCTTCTTTATGCATTGTTTATTCTGATTAAGACCTGTTATTAAGGAGAAAGGGCGAATAGAGGAATGGGATGGAACCTTGGTAGTACAGCTTTTTTTGTGGCAGCAGTGATAATAGTTTGGAGCAGTATTTTTGGCTTGTATAAAAGTGAAGAAAAGCAGACCGGAGTGACATGGATAGTAATGTTGCTTATTTTATTAAACTGTTATCACACATTTTGGGCGGCGGTTTTAGATTTAGTACATATCCCGATAAATATTATATCAATTGGAATCATTGATATGATAACAGGAGGTATAGTATGGTTTTTTAATTGGAAAAAGAAGAAATATCAGAAATATGAGTTTGCGGTAAGTGATTTGATGTTTGTCGTAACAGCCGTAGTTGTTTTAATTATTTTTGCAAAAACAAGATATGGTGGAACAGCTCTTAATCTTAACTTCCTTACAATTGATCCAGCGAATCATTTCCGGGCAGCAATGGACCTTGTGAATGACGGAACAGTTACAAGTATGTTTTATGAAACTGTTTGGAATGGATTATTTATAGAGATGCTGGCACCACTGGCAACAGTGGACTATTACTACCGTTTTTATGTTTTGAGTGAACTGATTCAGGTGTGCCTTTCTGCATTTGTTTTCTATGGAATAGCAAGAAAGTATAGTAAAGACCGTTTCGGCAGGGTTGCAGCGTACATTCTTTCCTTTGTATATATGATTGGATATCCTATGTGTTCCATGATTTATGGTTTTACATATCTTGGAATGGGTGTTACCGTTGTAGGTATGTTGATTATTTTAACTGATATGTATTTAAAAGAGAATATGGGAAAATGGATGAACATCATTTTCCTGATGCTGGGGTGCCTTGCTATTTTTGAATGCTATGTGATGTTTATGCCGGTGACCTTTTTTGCACTAATTACCTGCATTTTTGTAAAACAATGGAAAATGCATAAGTTAGTATCACGAGACACCGTGGTAACCTGTCTGGCAGTGTTCCTGATTCCGTGTATTCTTGGATTTGTATATACATATGCCGGTGTATTTAAAGATGGGGTAACGGTATCCAGTGCAATTGTGAATGAAGGGGCATGCTACAGGGATCTTTTTTCTAATTTTGTTATATATATACCGCTGATTTTATTTGGATTCTATGCAATGTGTAAGAAAGGGGATAATAATCTTGTATTGTTTTTGGCACCTTACACATTTGTATTTACATTGTTACTGCTTTGGAAAACGGTTACAGGTAAGGCATCTACATATTACTTCTATAAAATATATTTTTTGTTGTGGTTAATAGCTTTTGTATTAGTATTTTATGGAGTCGTTTATGCACAAAAGCAGACCAGAGTCCTGATAACAGGATACTTTATTACCTGGGTATTTTTGGTTGGAATGTATCTGGGAAAAGTAGAGGAACGTATCCAGATACATAATAGTCTTATGGTTTCGTCATATAAGGCAGAAGCATATAATGATTTATTGCATTATAATTACATAACGTTTTGGATGCCAGGATATTCGAAAGAGAAAGAGGAATTATATCATTGGGTTTACAATGAACTTTTAGAACAAGGAGAGGAACTTGTTCCGATGGCAGGATACTGGGAGGATGATTTGTGGTATCAGGCAATTACGAATCAAAGATATTATGGCTGGGGACAGAGTGATCCGAATCACACAGATTATTTTAATCATTTGAATGATTCTGGAGCAGAGTATATACTGGTATTAAAAGACAGCCAGATTTATCAGGATGAACAGGCATATTTTGATTCACTGGAAAGGATATATGATACGGAAATCGGCTTTGTAGGTAAGCTAAATGAAAAGTAAGGAATGATTAATATGGATAAGAAAGTAAATGTATTATTATCGGCTTATAATGGAGAGAAGTATATTCGTGAACAGATAGAAAGTATATTGGAACAGTCTTATAAAAATATTGAAATATATGTAAGAGATGATGGTTCAAAAGATGGAACACTGACTATTTTAAAAGAGTATGAAGAACGAGGCCTAGTTCATCTTGAAGCAGGAAAAAATGTCGGCTTTGTGAAAAGTTTTGAGTGGCTGATTGCAAATGGCGGTGAAGCAGATTATTATGCCTTTAGTGATCAGGATGATTTTTGGTTTCCGGATAAGATAAAAATGGCATTGGAATTGCTGGATAAAAGCCCATCGGATGTTCCTGTTTTGTATTTCTCAAATTATGATTATTATGATGGCGAGTTAAATTTTGTGGCACATAGGGACTGTAATCATCCCAACATATCTTTTGCGAATTCAATGGTAGACTGTGTTTCATTGGGCTTTAACAGTGTATTTAACCGTAAAGCTAAGGACATGGTAACAGAACAGATGCCAAAATATTCTACCGGACACGACTGGTGGATGTATATGGTGTGTGTTGGCATGGGAAAGGTTATATATGATGAACGTGCAACCGTAAAATACCGTAGAACAGGGAGCAATGTTAGTAACAGCGGGGATAGCTTTTGGAAAGCACAAGTTTGGAGGTTTAAAAAGTTTTTCCTGAATCACTATTTTAAGTATATCAGACGTCAGATTCGTGAATATGCGGAATTATATAAAGATAAGCTGAGTGAAGAAGATAGAAAGACTCTTTATCTGTTTACACAAGAGGGATTTCATCCAATAGTAGCATTGAAAAAAGTGTTTTATCCGCATAAATTGCGTCAGGGAATGATTGATGAAATCTTTGTCAGAGTACTGTTCCTCATCGGAAGGCTATAAGTTGCAAATTTTAAAAAAACATAGTAAACTGTATAAGTTAACAAGAAGGAGCAACGATGAAATTTACTGTTTTAATCGTAACCTATCATCCGGACTGGAAGAAATTATTAGTTACACTGGATTCTGTCATGGCACAGACCTTTAAGGATTATGAAATCGTAGTCTCAGATGATGGTTCAGAAGAAAACTGTTTTGATAAGATAGAAGCTTATTTTGCGGCACACCAGTTTGCAAATTATACCCTTATTCCTCATGAGAAGAATCAGGGAACGGTAAAGAACCTCATAGATGGTCTGGCAAAGGCAAAGGGTAAATATGTCCGGGATTTTGGACCGGGGGATGCATTCTATAATGAACATACCCTGCAGCAGGTGTATGATTTTATGGAAGAGAACCGGTATGAGTCCTGCTTTGGACTGATGCGGGGTTATTGCCGCAGGGAAGATGGCGGTGTAGATTATGTGGAATTTCCGCATCCCTTTGATTTATCTCCATATAAGAACTGGAATGAGGATAAGATTGTAAAGAATCTGGTGCTGTATCGGGACAATGCTTCCGGTGCATGTACCTGTTATACCGTAGACTATTATATGACTTATCTTAAGAAGATAGAGGGAACGGTCATTTATGCAGAAGATATTTTTCAGATGATGGCAGGTTTAGATGGCAGACCGATGCATTTCTTCCCGGATTATCTGGTATGGTACGAGGCCGATACCGGAGTATCCACTAAGAAGAAAAGCAGCTTCTCAGAGCTTCTTGCACAGGATGTAGACCGGTTCTATGCCATGATTCAGGAGCAGTACAGCGATAATCCATATGTGAAGAAGCAGAAAAAGGTATTGGGATTATATAAAATCAGAAATCTTTATCTTCGTACTTTGTTACGGCTGTTCCGCAATCCGGATGCCATCCGTTATCTTGTAAGCCATATGCTGCAGGTGCGAAAAGGCGCATACCAGCCATCACATCAGCAGAAGGGATTTTTGGATAATCCGGAATTCGGCAAAGAAAAAGCAGAGTAAGGGTAAGAAAAGAATTAAAATAGAAAAGTGAAGCACAGCAATGTGGAAGAAGGAGAATGTCCATGGAAGTGATTAAGTACAGATTTCAGCAGCATGGGGATGAACGCGGTCAGCTGGTAGCATTGGAAGAGATGCGTGATATTCCATTTGAAATTAAGCGTGTTTACTATATGTATGATACCGTAGATGGTGTACGAAGAGGCTATCATGCACACCGGTGTTTAGAACAGATTCTGATTCCGATTCATGGAACCTGTAAGATTCATCTGGATAACGGCAGTGAGACGGCAGAGGTCTTATTGGACAAGCCATATGAAGGCTTATATATTGCAAATAATATGTGGCGGGAAATGTATGATTTCTCCGAGGATGCAGTGCTGATGGTACTGGCATCAGAATATTATGATGAAAATGATTATATCAGGGATTACGATAAATTCCTTGCATTTGTAAAAGAGGAAAATAAGGATAAGTAAAGGAGAATTGCCATGAAAATACCATTTGTGTCATTTGAAAAAATGCATGATGAAATCAAGGACGAACTTACCGGAAAATTTCAGCAGGTTTTAGCGAAAAACTGGTTTATCCAGGGAGAAGAATTAGCAAAGTTTGAAGAAGAGTATGCTGCATATTGTGGCGTGAAATACTGTGTCGGTGTAGGTAACGGACTGGATGCACTGTTCCTTCCACTGAAAGCATATGGAATCGGGACAGGCGATGAAGTCATTGTTCCATCCAATACCTTTATTGCAACTGCACTGGCAGTTTCTTATACAGGTGCAACTCCGGTATTTGTAGAGCCGACTTTAGAGTCCTTTGACATTGACCCGGCAAGAATCGAAGAGAAGATTACCGATAAGACCAAAGCAATTATGGCAGTACATCTTTATGGACAGCCGGCACCAATGGATGAAATCATGGAGATTGCAAAACGCCATAATCTGAAAGTAATTGAAGATTCTGCACAGGCACATGGTGCACTCTATAAGGGAAAACATGTGGGTAGTCTTGGAGACGGAGCCGGATTCAGTTTTTATCCGGGCAAGAACTTAGGCGCATTAGGAGATGCGGGAGCTTTTGTAACCAATGATAAAGAGCTGGCAGATAAAGTACGTGCCCTTGGCAACTACGGTTCTGATTATAAATATCATCATATCTATCAGGGAAATAACTCCAGACTGGATGAGATGCAGGCAGCTTTCTTAAGAATTAAATTAAAGAATTTAGACCGCTGGAATGCAAACCGTATTGAGACAGCAGAGAAATATCTTGCCGGAATTAAGAATCCGGAAATCGCACTGCCAACTATAATGCCGGATACGAAGCATGTATTCCACATCTTTGCAATCCGCTGTGCACGCAGGGATGAATTAGAGAAGTTCTTAAATGAAAAGGGAATTGGAACCAATAAACATTATCCGATTCCAATGCATCTGCAGGGCGCATATGAAAGCCTTGGCATCAAAAAGGGAGAACTTCCACTGGCAGAAGAGATTTCTGCAACAGAGCTTAGCATTCCGATGTATTATGGAATGACAGAGGAAGAAACCGGATATGTCATTGATGCAATCAATGCATTCAAATAGAAGAGGAGAGACTATGTTTCGATTTGAAAAATATGAGGACAGTTTAGAGGAACAGTGGGATAAATTTATCACAGAAAAATCCATAAACGGAACCTTTTTACAGAGCCGCCGGTTCTTCAATTATCATCCGGCAGGCAGATTTAAAGATGTATCTTTGGTAGTATATAATGAGAAAAATAATATCGCAGCCCTGATTCCGGCATGTGAATTGGAGCAGGATGGGAAAAAGGTATTTTTCTCCCACAAAGGAACCACCTTTGGCGGTATCATTATCGACAAGAAGCATCACAATGCCAAACATGTAGTGGTATTAGTAGAAGAATTAAAAGATTATCTTAAGGAGCAGGGCTATAACGAGGCTTATCTTAAGATGACTTCCGATATTTTCTCAGAAGTAGAAAGTGATTTATTCCAGTATGCATTCCAGCATGCAGGCTATACGGAGCATAAGGAGCTGAGCACTTATGTAAACTATGCTACCTATAAAGAGGCAATTCTATCTAACTTTGCACAGGGAAAACGTACCAATGTGCACAACTGTGAGAAGGAAGGTCTGGAATGCAGACCGCTGACGACAGATGATGAGATTAAAGAATTCTATGATATTCTCTGTGAGAACCTTTCCAAGTATGATACCAAACCGGTACATACTTTAGCAGAGCTTTTAGATTTCAAGAATGACCGTTTCCCGGAGGAATGCGGCTTCTTTGGCATCTTCAAAGAGGATGAAATGTTAGCTGGCTCCATGATGTTTTATTTCGATAAAGTAGGCTGTGCTCATACGCAGTATCTTGCTGCAAGACAGGCGTTTAATAAATTAAGCCCGATGACCTTTATGTATTATTCCATGATTGTGGAAATGAAGAATCGTGGCTATAAACGGATTTCCTGGGGAACAGCAACCGAAGATTTGGGTAATTATCTGAATATGGGACTGATTACCAGTAAAGAAGACTTCGGAAGTTCCTATTGTAATAACCTGACCTACTCAATTACATTGTAGGCACTGGAGGATAGTATGAAAGTAAGCGTCCTTGTGACTTTTTATAATCAGGAAGATTATGTGGATGAGGCATTGCAGAGTGTTTTTGACCAGAAATGTGATTTTGACTTTGAGGTGCTGATTGGTGACGATGGATCTACCGATGGCACCATGGCAAAATTACAGAAATGGAAGCAGAAATATCCGGACAGAATGGAAATTTATGTGATGGACCGGGAACCTGGTGTGAAATACAACAGTAGCCAGCGGGCATCAAGAAACCGTCTGAATCTTTTGCAGTATGTAAAGGGAGAGTATTTTGCTTATCTCGATGGGGATGATTTCTATGTCGATGACCATAAACTGCAGAAGCAGGTAGAGATTATGGATCAGCCGGAAAATGCAAAATATGCAGTCTGTGCCCACAATGTCTATGCCTATGATGAGAAGACGAAAGAAAATACCCCATTTTTAAACTGCAATCATACGATGAAATTAAAGGGAACAACCTATTGGGGACGTTTCTATTTCCATCCGGATTCTATTCTGATGCGAAGTGCCTATATCAAGGATATTCCGATGGATGTGGTAGCAGATTATTTTAATGATAATACCATTACGTTCTGTTTTGTCAAGCATGGGGATGTATATTATATGCCGGATATTATGGCGAGCTATCGTCAGACCGGAGACGGCATCTGGACGGGAAATTCCCGGTTTATCAACTATCTTAGAAATTTGATGGACTATGACTTGGAGCAGAAGATTGCACCGGAATTTATCCGCTACAGTCTCGTACGTCACCGGGCAGATATGAGTTTTATGCATAAATGTAAGGAACAGCCAGCCGGAGAAAGGGTGGCTTTCTATGAGGAAAAGATAAAAAAAGACGGACTTACAGTATCCGAGACGTGGTTAGAATATTGCAAGACCGGAAAGATGTCTGATAAAAAGGCATTAAAATTATACCGGAAGGCAATGCTTTGGTATTTTGTATGCCATGTAAAATGGCTGTTCATTGACAGTTTATTATTACACAATTAGGATATCTGGAATGGATGGAATCAAAGATGAGTGAGAAGAAAAAATTTGGCTTTGTGGTATTGCATTACTGTACTCTTGATATGACAAAGAAGTGTATTGCGGCAATTCAGGAGAAAATGGCACAGGCTGATTATGAAATTGTGGTAGTAGATAATGCGTCCGGCAACGGAACCGGTAAAGATTTAGCGGAGTGCTATAAAGACACAGAGCATGTAAGCGTTCTTTTGAGTAAGGAAAATCTCGGCTTTGCCAAAGGCAACAATCTAGGCTATGTATATGCAAGAGAAGAGCTGCACTGTGATTTTATCTGTGTGATGAATAATGATGTGATTTTATTGCAGGATAACTTTGCACAGCTGGTGGAGGCAGCCTATGAAGCCCATCAGTTTGCAGTAATGGGACCGCATATTGAATTAAAGGATGGCAGGGAAAATGCCATGTATTATGAAATTGCATCCATTGAGGGTTTGAAAAAAGAACGCCATGTATATGAGACGAGATTAAAACACATTACCTCTTCTATTTATCCGCTTTGGAATCTTTGGGACAGAGCAAAGCTGCTGCTTCGCATCTTCCTTGGAAAGATTCATGTCATGCCGGAATTAAAGAAACATGAAGACTGCACAGAAGGCTCCTTGGAATATCAGGATGAGCTGGTACTGCATGGCTGCTGTCTGATTTTCTCGCCGATTTATCTTACAAAATATAAAGATGCATTCGTGCCGGATACCTTTATGTTCCGGGAAGAAGAACTTTTATATTTAAGATGTAAAGAAGCGGGAATACCGATGGTATACTGTCCGGAGGTAAGAATTCTTCATCTTGAGGATATCTCTACGGATTATATTTATAAGACCGAGCGCAAAAAAGAAATCTTTAATCTAGAGAATCAGATTAAATCACTTGGAATTCTCATTGAACAGTTAGAAGCAATGCAGAAGTAACAGCGAGGACATATTGTGAAAGAAGTAAAATCAATCAAATTTAACTTTATAATGAATCTGATTCGGGTTTTGATGACGATAGTATTCCCGCTGATTACCTATCCATATGCAACGCGGGTACTGAATTCCGCCGGAGTGGGACGGGCTGCCTATGTAGCATCCATTGTCAGCTATTTTCAGCTGGTAGCATCCTTTGGTGTTAATAATTATGCCATTACAGAGGGTGCAAAAATCCGTGACGATAAGGCAAAATTAAATAAATTTGCTTCGGAGATGTTTTTCATCAATCTGGTATTTACGGTGCTTGCTTATATCGGATTTGCAGGTGCGTTGTTCCTGCCGAAGTTTGATGGCTATGAAATGCTGCTGTTAATCAGCAGTTCTACGGTTCTATTTACCACCCTTGGTATGGAATGGCTCTATGAACTGTTGGAAGAGTATGAGTATATTACGATTCGTTCTGTCATTTTCCAGGTAGTAGCACTTGTAATGCTATTTGTGCTGGTACGGAATGAAGGTGATGTGGCATGGTATGTGGCATTGACTGCGGTATCTACCGTTGGCTCCGGTGTGCTGAATTTTATTCACAGCAGACATTACATCCATTTATTTGAAACAAGAGTCCATTGGGCTGATATCAAGGTTCATATGAAACCGATGGTATATATGTTTGGCGTTTCGATTGCATCTGTTATTTATCTCAATTCCGATATTATAATGTTGGGATGGATGAAGGGAGATAAGGATGCGGGAATCTATACAACGGCATCGAAGATGAATCAGGTTTTGTGTACGCTGATTAAATCTCTGAGTACGGTTATCATGCCCCGGATGGCATATTATCTTGAAAATGACCAGAAGGATAACTTTGACCGGCTGTTAAAACAGGCATTCCGTTTTATGATGATGTTAATTGTACCATGTATGGTGGGTATGCTTTTGATTTCGCCGGAAGTCATTCATCTGATATCCGGTAAGAATTACAGCGAGTTTTTCCCGAGTGTTACAACATCGAGAATTCTTGCCATCAATTTGTTCTTCTCGCCGATTAACGGCTTTATTGCATATCAGATATTTATGCCAAAGAAGAAAGAGAAGATTATTTTCTGGGCAACCTTGGGTGGCGCAATCAGTAACCTTATCATTAACTACCTGCTGATTCCGGTATTAAGCTACGATGGAGCAGCAATTGCTACCGTACTGGCAGAGGCAATGGTAATGTTAATCTGCATTATCTTAGGACATAAGATGATACCGTTTAAGGGAATGATGCAGGGTGTCTGGAAATATGTCATCGCATCCGTTCCGATGGTCATTGCATATGTGCTGTTTCAGAAGGTAACTTTCAGCAGTTATTTGATTTATATGTTACTGATGATTATAATTGGAGTAGTAACCTATGGCATTATGCTTTTAATCTTAGGGGATGAACTGGTGCGTGAAGAAGTACGCATGATATTTGGAAAATTGAAACACAATGAAAAATAAGGAGGATACACATGAAAATTGCAGTAGCAGGAACCGGTTATGTGGGATTGTCAAATTCCATTTTATTAGCACAGAATAATGAGGTATGGGCAGTCGATATTGTTGAAGAGAAGGTCGATCTGATTAATCATAAGAAATCTCCAATCGTCGATAAGGAGATTGAAGAATATTTAGCAGAGAAACCATTGAATCTGCGGGCTACCACAGATGCAAAGGCAGCATATGAAGGAGCAGATTTTATTATCATTTCCACTCCGACCAACTATGATGAGAAGAAGAATTACTTTGATACATCATCCGTAGAAGCCGTAATCAAGCTGGTTATGGAATATGCACCGGATGCAATTATGGTTATCAAATCTACAGTTCCGGTTGGCTATACCGAAAAAGTAAGAGCGCAGTTTGGCAGCAAAAATATCATCTTCTCTCCGGAATTCTTAAGAGAAGGAAGAGCATTATATGATAACCTCTATCCATCCCGTATCGTAGTGGGATATCCGAAAGAGGATGAAAGCTTAAGGGCAAAGGCAGAAGAGTTCGCCGGCTTATTAAAACAGGGTGCTATCAAAGAGGATATTCCGGTATTATTAGCACACCTCACCGAGGCAGAAGCAATCAAATTATTTGCAAATACTTATCTTGCACTGCGTGTTTCCTATTTTAATGAGCTGGATACCTATGCAGAGGTAAGAGGATTAAATACCAGACAGATTATCGAAGGCGTAGGCTTAGACCCGCGAATCGGTAACTATTATAACAATCCGTCCTTCGGATATGGCGGATACTGCCTGCCAAAGGATACCAAGCAGTTACTGGCAAATTATGCGGATGTTCCAAATGATATTATCGGAGCAATCGTTGCAGCCAATACGACAAGAAAAGATTTCATTGCACAGCAGATTTTAGATAGAAATCCTTCTGTAGTAGGTATTTATCGTCTGACCATGAAGACCAATTCCGATAACTTCCGCCAGTCTTCTATTCAGGGCGTTATGAAACGTCTGAAAGCAAAGGGCATTGAAGTAGTGATTTATGAGCCAACCTTAAAGGATGACAGCTTCTATAATTCCAAAGTAATCCATGACTTAGACGAGTTCAAGAAGATGTCCGATGTTATTGTATCCAACCGTAACAGTGCAGACTTAGAGGATGTGCAGGACAAGGTATATACCAGAGATATTTATGACAGAGATTAATTTTAGAAAATAAAGCTGCCTGATTAGAACGACGAGATTAGCGCAGTGAGATTAGAGCAGTGAAAAAAGGAGACAAGATGAAACTGAGCCTTTATAACCTCAGAAAAGGTTTCCGATATTTAAAAAATTATGGTTTAAAGGAATTCTTTATCCGCCTGAAAGAAAAAGGAGAACCGGAGCAGATTTCCTATGCAGAATATGCAGCAGCCCATAAGGTGACAGAAGCACAACTTAAGATACAGACAAAAGAATCTGATAAGTGGTCCTATCGACCGCTTATCAGTTGTGTTTATATGGGAGAAAATAGAGAAGATGCGTTGGCTATGTTAGAACAGCAGAGCTATACTAACTGGAATCTAACCTGTATCGATAAGCTTTGTACCGGAAAAGAAATAGAACTTTCCGGGGAATATGCAGCGCTTATTGAGGCGGGTGACACCTTAGAACCGGATGCTTTCTATGAGCTTGCCCATGCCATTGCTTTTCCAAAAGAGACAAAGCAGTCAGGAATTCACTGGGAAGAAATCGGAAAGCCGGATTTGATTTATACGGATGAAGATGTCAGATGTCCGGATGAATCAAAGACAACGGAGACAGCAGAGCCTCTTTTAAAGCCGGACTTCAGCCCGGATTATCTGGAAAACTACTGTTATATCAGACATTTATGCTGCATCAGAAAAACGGTATTCCTGCAGGCACTGAAAGAAAATGACGGAAATCCTGCAATAGAAGAAATAATCCGCCGGGCGGCAAAGCAGTCCGATAGTATCATCCATATTCCCAAAGTGCTCTATCATACAAAGGCGGAGCATGCACCGAGAGTAGAGCATGCCTCTATGGCAGCAGGCAGTCACGAAAAGAAGCAGCCACTGGTATCCATTCTGATACCAAATAAAGACGAAAAAGCTTCTTTGGAAAAATGCATCACATCCATTCGGCAGGGCAGCTACCGGAATTATGAGATTATCATTATAGAAAATAACAGTAAAAGCGAAGAAATCTTTGATTATTATAAAGAGCTGCAGATGCAGTATCCGGATATCCGCGTGGTAGAATGGAAACCTGAAATACCGGGTACTTTTAATTATTCAGCCATTAATAACTATGGGGCATCCTATGCAAAGGGTGAATATCTTTTGTTCTTAAACAATGATATTGAGATTATAACAAAGGATTACATGGAACGGATGCTTACCCTGTGCGGAAAAGAAAATACCGGAGCAGTGGGAGCAAAGCTTTATTACCCGGATGATACGATACAGCATGCCGGAATTGTCATAGGCATCGGTGGACATGCCAGAGGAATTGCAGCCAATATGTGTGTAGGACAGGTACGCAGCGATAGTGGGTATATGTATAGAGCCAGCCTGCGGCAGAATTTAAGTGCAGCAACAGCAGCATTTCTTATGGTGCCGGCAAAGGTGTTCCGTGAGGTGGACGGATTCTGCGAAGCTTTATCAGTAGCATTTAATGATGTGGATTTGTGTCTTAAAATCCGGAAGAAGGGTTATCTTATTATATATGAACCATCCGTAGAAGCGTACCATTATGAATCAAAGTCCAGAGGACAGGAGGATACAGAGGAGAAAGTACGCCGTTTTCAGGAAGAGATTGAATATATGAGAACCCGCTGGATTGATATTTTAAAGCAGGGAGATCCCTATTATCATCCCGGACTGACCCGTTACCGGACAGATTATTCCCTGGGACAAAAGCACTAAGGCATTGCAGAATTTGTAAGAAAGTGGTAACTTTGTAACTGAGTATAGAGAAAAACAAGTAACAGGGAGGTAGAGTTACACATGATGAAAGTTTATATTTGTCCGAAATGTGGCTGGATACGGACGGTTTCAAGAAGAAATGAAGTGGAATGTTTTAAATGTGGAAATGAAAAGATGGTTCTGGCAAAGATTCCGTATGAGAAATATGGGAAGATGAGTGAGAAAGAACGGAAAGACTATTCGGAAAGCTGGCTGTATATTCACAGAAACAGCATTTGACAGAAGAAGAACATACTTTTTTCACAGAAAATTAAGAAAGAATTCGGTTGTACCTGACAGGGTAGGACTGGTATAATATTCCTAAAAAGATGGCTTGTATTGCATAAGAGGGAATAGATTATGTATAAAAAAGAACGAAAAAGCTGGATGAAGCATCTTGACTTTACGATTCTGGATATTATCTGTCTGGAACTTGCATATGCCTTATCCTATTTTATGCGTTTTGGAAGAAAAAATGAGTTTTTAAATGAGGAATATCAGCGATTAGCGGTAGTCCTTATTTTGATTGATATCTGCGTGGTATTTTTCGGCGAATCCTATAAGAGCATTCTGCGGAGAAAGAATACGCAGGAATTTAAGCATGTTGTTATTCATACAACAATCATTGTTGCTGGAATGATGGTATATGGATACTGGACCAGACAGTCTGACTTTTCCAGACAGATTTTCCTGATGTTCTGGGGACTGTCTATGATTTTTGAATTTGTCGGTCGTTCCGGACTTAAGAATTTTATTAAGAAAAAGATGATGAATGATAGAAATCTGTCTGCCATGATAGTGGTAACGACAGATGAACTGGTGGAGAGCTGTCTTAAGGAATTTGAAAATCTGCCATATCGGGAATTTGCCGTGCACGGAGTTGTTGTAGTGGATGCAATGCGTAAGGGAGAAATTATCCGGGGCATTCCGGTGGTAGCAAATGCAGATGATTTCTTTGAATATGTAAAAAATAATGTGGTAGATGAAGTATTTATCAATGGCAATACGATAGCCAGCAGCCAGGCACTGGCAGATGATCTGCTGGAAATGGGCGTTACGGTGCATTTTAATCTGGTACATGCTTCCAAGCTGATGCCGAATAAAGTAATCGAGCAGTGTGGAAATTATATGGTTTTAACTTCCAGTATGTGTATTGCAACACCACGTCAGTTGTTTTTGAAACGTCTGATGGACATTGTAGGCGGTTTTGTGGGATTGGTGATTGCCGGTATTGCTACCATTATTTTTGCACCGATTATTAAGAAGCAGTCACCGGGACCGATTTTCTTTTCCCAGATTCGTGTGGGGAAAAATGGCAGGAAATTCCGCTTTTATAAATTCCGTTCCATGAATGTAAATGCAGAAGAACAGAAAAAAGAGCTGATGGGGCAGAATGAGATGTCAGGGCTGATGTTTAAGATGGAAGATGATCCGAGAGTATTTCCGGTTGGCAGGTTCATGCGGAAGTTTTCCATTGATGAACTGCCACAGTTCTGGAATATTTTAAAAGGGGATATGAGTCTGGTAGGCACAAGACCGCCGACGGAGGAAGAATTTGCCGGATATGAGGCAAGGCACCGGGCAAGACTCGGAATTAAGCCGGGGCTTACCGGAATGTGGCAGGTCAGTGGAAGAAGTGACATTACGGATTTTGAAGAAGTGGTACAGCTGGATACCTACTATATTACAAACTGGTCACTGGCATTGGATATTAAAATCTTGTTTAAGACCATTCAGGTTGTTGTAACAGGAAAAGGATCGAAGTAAGCAATGGGATTAACGAAAAAGGCTGCATATGCAGTTGGAATGATACGCAAGCATGGACTCCGGGGACTGGCGATTAAAGTAATGGAAACAAAATATGAGCCCATAGACCATGAATATACGAAAAACTGGCAGAATTATATGGTGACAAAAGAGGAATGGAAGGTGCAGCGGAATACGTTGTTTGAACATATGCCGCTGGTTTCTGTTGTAGTACCATTATATGAGACACCGGAATGCTTCTTACGGGAACTGATAGAGGGCATGCTGGGACAGTCCTATGAAAACTGGGAACTGTGTCTTGCAGATGGAAGCCCTACCGATAAAATCGAACGTTTTCTTGCAGAAAATTATAAAGAGGATGCAAGAATACGTTACCGCAGATTGTTGGAAAATGGTGGGATTTCAGAGAATACCAATGAGGCAGTTGCGATGGCAATGGGTGAATATATCGGATTATTGGACCATGATGATGTGCTGGCTGCCAATGCCCTTTATGAAGTGGTGCGGATGTTAAATGCCCATCCGGATGCACAGGTGATTTATTCCGATGAAGATAAAATTGATGCAGAATCCGGGATACACAGCCGGCCGCATTTTAAGACGGATTATAATCCGGAATTGCTGATGCATTATAATTATATCTGTCATTTTCTGGTAGTAAAGAAGACCATGTTAGAGAAGGTGGGGGATTTCAATCCCTGCTATGATGGTGCCCAGGACTATGAACTGGTGCTCCGCCTGACGGAGCAGACGGATGCCATTTATCATATTCGAAAGATTCTTTATCATTGGAGAATACACAGTGGTTCCACGGCAGGCAGTTCCCTGTCCAAGGATTATGCCTATGATGCGGGAAAGCGGGCATTGGAAGCTTACGTGCAGAGGCGGAAAATCCCGGCAGAGATTAAAGATGCCCAGGGGCATAATTCTTATGAAGTGATTTATGAACAGGAAGTTCCGGAGCCGGAGCTTATTAATCTTGCGGAAATAAAGGAAAAAGATGCTTTAGATGAACTGGTAGAAAACAGCACAAGGGAATATCTTTTCATTTATGACAGCCGTCGCACCAGATTGCTTGGGGAGAGAGAACGAAAAGAACTGGCACAATATGCCTGCTTAAATAAAGTGGGACTGACAGGTGTCCGGTTTAAAAAGCACCGGAAGTTAGTTTCGGCAGGCATTGGCGTATTACCGGATGGAAAGATGGGATATCTTTTTGAAAAACTTCCGGTCTGCTTCAAGGGATATTTCAACCGGGCAGTGCTTCCGCAGAATGTCAGCGCCGTTCCGCTGGAACAGTGTATCATAAAGAAAGAAGCATATCTTAAGGCTGGCGGAATTGAGCTGGATAAAGAACCGTTAGAGAGAGCAATAGATTTTGCCGGACGTCTGAAAAAAGCGGGATATCAGATTATGCTGGATGCAAAACTTACAGCAGTTTATAAGGGATAGAAAATGAAACATGTATTTATTATAGGCAGTAAAGGAATTCCGGCGGCTTACGGCGGGTTCGAGACATTTGTAGAGAATCTGACCGGACAGGCAGTCAGTGAAGAAATTCAGTACCATGTGGCGTGTATGTCCGACCATAATGAAGAATTTACTTATCATAATGCGAAATGCTTCCGGGTGAAGGTGCCGGATATCGGACCAGCGAGAGCCGTGTATTATGATTTGGCAGCATTTCGTTACTGCATTCAGAAAATTAAAAAAGAAAAGATAGAGGATGCCGTTGTCTATGTGCTGGCATGCAGAATAGGACCATTTGTGGGGCACTTTAAAAGGCAGCTGCACCGGTTGTCTGGTACACTTTATGTAAACCCGGATGGACATGAATTTATGCGGGCAAAATGGAATAAATGGATTCGTAAATACTGGAAATATTCGGAAAAGGGAATGGTAAAGCATGCAGATTTATTAGTCTGTGATTCAAAGAATATTGAACAGTATATCAGGGATGAATATCATAAATATCAGCCGAAGACCACATTTATCGCATATGGAACACTATCTTATAAAGCAGGTGAACCAACAGAGGATTTGCTGGCATGGTATCAGAAGTTTGATATCAGAAAAGAAAATTATTATCTTATCGTCGGAAGATTTGTCCCGGAAAATAATTACGAGACAATGATTCGGGAATTTATGGCATCTGATTCCACAAAAGATCTTGTAATCATCACAAATGTGGAAGAAAATGCTTTTTATGAAAGTTTAAAAGAGAAAACCGGCTTTTTAAATGATAAGCGGATTAAATTTGCAGGAACCGTGTATGATGCTGCATTGCTGGCAGAAATCCGCTACTTTGCATATGGATACTTCCATGGCCATGAGGTGGGAGGAACCAATCCATCCCTTCTTGAGGCACTCAGCACCACAAAACTGAACCTGCTTTTAGATGTGGGCTTTAATAAAGAAGTGGGGGAAGATGCCGCACTGTACTGGAATAAGAAAAACGGAAATCTTGCCACATTGATTCAGAAGGCGGATACTATGGATGAAGCAGAGAGGGAAGAGCTTGGCCGGAAAGCGAAGGACAGAATGAAGAAATGGTATAGCTGGGAAGCAATTGTACAGCAGTATGAAACACTGTTTCTTACAGGAGAGGAAGAGAGAGAATGATATCGGTCTTAGTAGTAACCTATAACGGAGAAACCTATATCAGAGAACAGATAGACAGCATACTTAAAAATATCGGACTGGGTGATGAACTGGTGGTATCGGATGATGGTTCACTGGATACTACGAGGGAAATCCTTAAGTCCTATCAGGAACAGGATGCCAGAATCCGTGTTATGGAAGGACCGGGTGAAGGCGTTATTGCCAATGTGGAAGCAGGACTTAGGGCGTGCCGGGGCGATTATATTTTTCTTGCAGACCAGGATGATGTCTGGATGCCGGATAAAGTAGAGAAAGTCATGGAAGTATTCCGGAGGAAGAAAGCCATGGTTGTGGTTCATGATGCCAGAGTGACAGATGCTGCATGCAAAGAGACACTGATGCCGTCCTTTTTTGTTTACCGCCACAGTGGAAGAGGTGCGATTAAAAATATTATTAAGAATACCTATATGGGCTGCTGCATGGCATTTCGGAAAGAGGTATTGGATGCAGTACTTCCGATTCCGAAGGATGTTACCATGCATGATCAGTGGATTGGTGTGAAATGTGATTTGAAATATCACCGCACGGTATTTTTAAAGGAACCATTGATTCTTTACCGGAGGCATGAAAAGAATGTATCCGATTTTTCTCATAACAGCGTGGGTGTAATGATTAAGAATCGCTTAATTTTTCTGAAACGGATCTTAAGCTATCATGGATAATATTGACACAAAAAGTGTTTTGTTATATATTAATTTCAATTGTTTTGAAAAATGAATAAAAACTGTTTAACATCAGGAAAATAAGATAATGGAGATGACTTATGAGTACAAGTAGTAATAATAGAAACCGTAAAAGAAAGAAAATGACCAGACGTCAGAGAAGAAAGAGAAAATTGATGCTTTTTATAGTAGAAGTACTGGTTATCTTAATTCTTCTGGCAGCATTATTTGTAATTATTAAATTAAATAAACTCAATAATACCGGTGATTTGGATGAAGATAAGCTGAATATTAATATTGATGCCAAAACCCAGGAATTGTTAGATGGTTATACGAACATTGCATTATTTGGTATTGATAACCGCAGTACCGGCAAATATGAGTCCGGAAACAGTGACTGTATCATGATCGCAAGTATTAATAATGATACGAAGGAAGTAAGACTGATATCGGTTTACCGTGATTCTTTCCTGGCAGTAGATGATGATGACGATTTAAGAAAACTCAATGCAGCATATGCAAAAGGCGGTCCGACCGGTGCAGTTGCAGCATTGAATAAGAATCTTGATCTGGATATTAAAGAGTATGTAGCTGTGGACTTTAATGCAGTTATGGAAGTGGTAGATGCACTGGGTGGAATTGAACTTGATATTAGTTCCAAAGAAGCAGAAACCATGAAAATATATATCAATGAGATGAATGAGGTAATGGGAACCAATGGAACAGCAGTTTCCGGACCTGGACTTCAGACAGTGAACGGAATCCAGGCATTGGCTTATTGCCGTGACCGTTACAGCGGTGGTGATGACTACGGCCGTACCGAGCGTCAGAGAACCGTTATCAGTAAAATAGTCGAGAAGGCAAAAGCAGCCAGTCTTCCTACATTAAATAAGGTGATTGATAAATTATTCCCGGATATTTCCACAAGTCTTAGCAGTTCTGAAATATTGGGACTGGCAGCAGGCATCAAAGACTACGAACTGGCAGATACACAGGGCTGGCCATTCCAGCTTACGACAGAGCGTATGGGAGGAAAGCTTGGCGATGTAGTAGTTCCTACAGATCTGGAAACCAATGTGAATTTACTGCATCAGTATTTATTTGATGTAGAAGATTATGAGACAACACAGACCGTAAAGAATATCAGTAAATCCGTAATCAATGAGACTGGAAAGACTGCTTCGGATACAGTAAGGGATACAAATCCGTTTACGGCAGAGGACACAGAGGCGGATACCCAGACACAGTAAAGAAAGATAAATAAAAATATTCATAGGAAAAGCTGTCTGGAATAGGACAGCTTTTCTTTCGCAGGAAATAAGGAAGAGACGAAAAAGAGACGGAAAACGAATTCAGAAAAGTTGTTTCTTATATCATGACAGGAGGTTCTCCATGGCGGGAAGAACATCGGAAAAAGGGAATACAACAGGAAAAACAATATTCTGCTTTATCGGAAAGGTGATAGGAGCCGGAATTACAGCATTTGCAATTCTGGCGCTTTTTTGCGTATTTTATTACAACCCTCCGGTACATGAACCATGTGGAAATGGAGTGACCAGCTATGTAAGACAGGCAGATACGTTCTGGGCGAGAGGAACGGAAGGTTTTGCCATGGGAACTACCGATGACAATGGTTATAACAACAGTTATCCTTCTGAGGGAAGAAAGACTGCTATTTTAATGATGGGTTCTTCCCAGACGGAAGGACTGTATGTCAACGAGGATGATTGTGTATCTTATTTGCTAAATGAGAAATACGCCGAAGATGGAAGCAGCCGGTATGTATACAACGTGGGAATGTCAGCCCATACTATTTACCGTAATATCAGTAATTTGGAAAATGCCCTTAAGGTTTATCAGCCTGCTGAATATGTTGCGTTAGAGACCGGAACACTGGCAATGAATCCGGTAGAAGCTGCTCAGGCATTAAATCATGAAATGCCGGAGCTGACAGCAGGAAGCGGAATACCGGCACTGGAAGTATTAGAAAAGAATCCTTATATCAAGCTATTGTATCAGCAGTATAAGAATCTGCAGAGCCAGAACAATGGCGAAGCAGATGTAACGATTACGGAAAATGCCGGATATGATGTATTTGGTGATGACACCTATGCGGCCACGGAGGAACTGCTTGCCTATATCAGCAGGACAGCGGAAGAAGCAGATGTTCAGGCGGTGATTTATTATATTCCGGATATGACATTGACAGAGGATGGTAGTTATGAATGCTCTGCAAGTGTGGACACTAGAGATACTTTTGCAGAATTATGTGGAAAATATAATATTATTTTTGCGGACATGACAGATTCCGTAGAGGAAGCCTATGTGAAAGAGCATATCGTAGCCAGTGGATTTGATAATACAACAGTTGGTTATGGGCATCTTAATGCATATGGACATGAGCTTCTGGCACAGTGCATTTATGATGCAATCGGAGAGGAGGAGCAGAGATGAGTTTTGCAAGTGTAAGCTTTTTACTGTTTTTTCTTGTAGTGCTTCTTCTTTTACTTCTTGTACAGAGGGTGCTGCCTTTTGCGGAAATAAAGCGCCGCATCATATGCCAGGGAATCCTTCTGATAGCCAGTTATGTTTTTTATGGCTGGTGGAATATGCGGCTTTGCCTGCTTTTAATGGGAATTACATGGATTTCCTTTTTTACCACGGTAAAAAAAGATGAAAAGCATCTGCGGCGGAGCCGGATTTCTCTTCTGATTGGAGTAGGCACGCCTTTGGCGGTCCTTGGAATTTTTAAATATTATGATTTCTTTGTGACTTCCTTTTGTGATGTGTTTCATCTGACACCGGGAGTGCTGAATCTGATTCTTCCGGTAGGAATTTCCTTTTATACCTTTCAGGCATTGAGCTATACCATTGATGTCTATACCGGGAAGATAGAAAAAGAAAAAAGCTTTTTGCAGTTTGCGTTGTACTTAAGTTTCTTTCCACAGCTTGTAGCGGGACCGATTGTAAAAGCATCGGAGTTTCTGCCACAGCTTAAGGAGAACCGGAAGGTTACACTTGCGGGACTGGAAAGTGGAATACAGATATTTGTATTTGGTATGTTTAAGAAAGTGGTACTGGCGGACAATATTTCTGTATTTGTGGATGAAGTATATCGTAGTCCCCAGATATTTGGTTCCGGAACGGTTGCACTGGCAGTAGCAGCCTATGCCATTCAGATTTATATGGATTTTTCCGGTTATTCGGATATGGCAATCGGCTGTGCAAAATGTATGGGCTATGAATTGCCGATGAACTTTAACCTTCCATATATATCCCATAATGTCAGTGAGTTCTGGAAACGGTGGCATATCAGCCTTTCAAGCTGGCTGATGCAGTATCTTTATATTCCGCTGGGTGGTAACCGCAAGGGACGTATTCGTACTTATGTAAACCTGATGATAACGATGCTTTTAGGGGGACTCTGGCACGGTGCAGAATGGAGCTTTGTATTGTGGGGGGGGCTCCATGGACTGGCTCTTTGTATCCACAAGGGCTTCCGGAAACTGGCTGGGTATCAGAAAGGGCAGGAGAGAAAGAAAAATGTTCTGGTGGATACCTTATCCATCCTCGGAACGGATATTTTTGTCTGCATCTGCTGGATATTCTTCCGGGCAGAAAATGTGCCGAAGGCATGGCTGGTATTAAAACAGTTATTTGGCTTCCGGGCGGGCATTACACATCCGTACAGCTTTGCCATTGCAGCAATTATTATTCTTTGCATTGCAACAGTGGCTGCATATCTCAGGGCAGCAAAGAAAAAAGAAAAGACCGTCAATGGTTTTTATCCGGTTATGGATTTAAATCATTTCTGGTCTCTTGTGATTTTCTTTGTTGAGATAGGCCTTATCCTTGGTCTGGCTTATGTGAAGGGCAGTCCGTTTATTTATTTTCAGTTTTAGGTAAGGCAGTTTGTGTGTCTGCCATGGAGGTCTTTGGTGTCATCGGTTCATCAATAATGAATGGTGGACGGTTTCTGGTGGCATCATAAATACGCCAGATGTAGGAACCAATAATACCGATGGAAAGCATAATAATTCCCATACCCATTAAAAGTACGATTAATAATGAGGTATAGCCTTCTGCAGTTATAATTCCGGTCATTTTCCGGTAAATTGTAATAAAGAATAGAATGAGTGCAAAGAGAAATACTCCGGCACCGGCTGCAGTGACCATGGTAATCGGAAAGCTGGAGAATCCTATCAGGGAATCCGTGGCAAGTTTTATTTTTTTGTGAAGAGTCCATCGGGAATGTCCGATGGTTCTTTTTTTCCGGATATAAGGAACAGTTGCAGTCTGAAAGCCACTCCACAGGACCTGTCCCATAAGAGAGGTATTTTTTTCCTTCATTGCGACCAGCAGGTCAATGATTTGGCGGTCAATCAGAAAACTGTCAAATCCACCTTTGGGCATGGTGGGAAGTGCAACCTCCTTCATAATATAGGCATAAAGGGAAGAAACAGCTTTCTGTGTAAGAGGTTCCTCACGGTCAGCACGGGTAGCAAGTACTACCTTATTACCATCCCTGTATTTTTCTAACATACTTAAGATTAATTCGGATGGTTCCTGTAAGTCTGCAGCTTTGCGGACAGCACAATCGCCACTGCAGCGGGAGAGTCCTGCAAGAATGGCAGCATGTTCACCAAAATTACGGGATAATTTTAATGGGATAATATGTGTATCCAGGCGGGCAAGCTCGCAGATGACATCATAGGATTTATCTTTGGAACCATCATCAACCATGAGAATTTCATAGTCACAATCTAGTTTACATAAAACCTTTTCCCGCAAATCATTGTAAAGTGGAAGAAGGTTATCATGGTTAAAATACACTGGTATTACAATGGATAGTTTCATAACATTGGCTCCTTTCATAAACTATTACTTCTTGATTCTTTACTATGATAACGTATGTTTTTGTAAAATCAATAGGGTAAAGAAAGTCTTAAGAAAATAGTAAGAGAACTCTTAGTTGTCTGGATAAGTTTTCAGGAGTATAATACCAACGATTCATCATGAAGAAGAAATTAATAATGAAAAGGAAATGAGAATGGAAAAGACAAATCAGACTCTGAAAAGAGGGTATTTAATATGTTTATTTCTGGCATTGATAATTTGGAGTATGGCAACTACTTCCGGAAGCGGGCCGGATGAAGCAATGAAATATGATATCTGTAATTATATAGCGTCCCATGGAAAGCTTCCTGATGGAACGGACCCGGCGCTAAGAAATCCAATCTGGGGAATATCATATGGATTTACTCCGATTCTGTCATATATGATAAGCGGAGTTTTTTTGAAAATAGCTTTTTTATTTACCACAAATGCGTATTGGCTGTATGTGGCAGTCAGATTCACCAGTGTACTTTCCATAACCGGAATGGCATATTTGATGTTTCAGATAGGAGAGTACTTATTTCAAACCAATAGAAGCAGATTTTTGTTCGTAATGTCTGGAACCCTGCTGCCCCAGGTAATGTATCTTGGAAGTTATCTGAATAATGATTCCTTTGCATTATTTACAATTGCATGGATTATTTATGCCTGGCTTAGGGGCAGGGACAGACACTGGGACTGGAAAAGCTGTATCCTATTAGGAACTGGAATAGGGTTATGTGCATTATCTTATTATAATGCCTACGGTTATCTTTTGATGAGTATACCGTTTTTCTTTATTTCCTACTGGAAGGAAAGGCAAATAGAAGGTGAAGGAAAAAGAACTGACATGCATCGGATGTTCAGGATGGCAGCAGTAATTGCTATTGTAGCAATACTTTTAGCTGGCTGGTGGTTTATCCGGAGTGCAATATTATATGATGGTGATTTCCTTGGACTTCGAACAACGGATAAATATGGAGAAATGTATGCACAGCCGGGATTCCGTCCGTCAGAACGGCCGACGCCATATCATCAGGGCTGGTCATGGTACCAGATGTTATTTACTTCCGGCTGGCTGAGAACATCACTGATCAGCTTTATTGGAATATTAAGGACCTGCGACTGGAATCTGATGGGCAGGGGCTATCTGGGGATTGGAATACTTTTTCTTGCTGGAATCATTGGCTATCTGGCAGGCGGGTGGAAAAGAAAAATATTTTCGTCAGACAGACTGCTGCATATCACATTTCTGATATGCATGGTAATTCCATGCGGATTGAGTATTTATTATTCTTTTTATAGTGACTATCAGCCACAGGGGCGGTATCTGATGCCGATGCTGATTCCGTTTCTTTATTTTGTCACGACAGGACTGACTTTGGTACTTGAAAAGATACCACAAAAAGTAAATCGTATGTTATACGGTGGAATTTATATGTTTTTCATATTGATATCTGCAGCAAGTTTTTATTATGTTCATGCGCTGATATAGATTTCAAAAAAGGACTGGATAATCCCCGGTTTTTCTTATATAATGTCAAAAGGACGATAAAGACAGTTCTATAAAAGATAGGATGAAACAACAGCAATTGGAATAGAATGTAAAAGAAAAGCAGGAGGAAGAATTATGTGCGGAATTGTTGGATATATAGGGAAGAAACAGGCTGCACCAATTTTGTTGGATGGACTTTCAAAACTGGAGTACCGTGGTTATGATTCGGCAGGTATGGCAATCTTTGATGGGAAGAAGATTAACATGGCTAAGGCGACCGGAAGATTAAAGGTATTATCTGAGCTGACCCATGAGGGTGCTACCTTGCCGGGAACGGTTGGAATCGGTCACACACGCTGGGCAACCCATGGTGCACCGAGTGATATCAATGCGCATCCACATTTCAATGAAGCCGGTACGATTGCTGTGGTACACAATGGTATCATTGAAAACTATATGAAATTAAAGAAAAAGTTATCAGAAAAAGGCTATAAGTTTCGGTCAGACACGGACACTGAGGTTGTGGCCCAGCTGCTGGATTATTACTATACCGGGAATCCATTGGAGACCATTACCAAGGTCATGCATCGTGTGGAAGGTTCTTATGCACTGGGAATTATCTTTGCAGAGAATCCGGATGTTATCTATGCAGTCCGTAAGGACAGCCCTCTGATTGTAGGAAGAGGTGAGGGGGAGAATCTGATTGCATCCGATGTCCCGGCAATTTTAAAATATACCAGAGATGTATATTTTATTGAAAATGAAGAAATTGCCCGCCTCTCCGAGGAAAAAATAGAATTCTTTAATGTAGACGGGGAATCTATCGAAAAAGAATGCAAACATATCGAGTGGGATATTCATGCAGCAGAAAAAGGCGGCTATGAGCATTTCATGTTAAAAGAAATGAATGAACAGCCAAAGACCATAAGAGATACCATCAGTCCACGTATCAAGGATGGCAGAATTGTCATCGATGAGCTTGGAATGAGTGACGAAGAAATCAGAAATATCAGCAGAATTCACATTGTTGCCTGCGGTTCTGCTTATCATACCGGATTTACCAGTAAGTATATTTTCGAAGGAATGGCAAGAATTCCGGTAGATGTAGATGTGGCATCCGAGTTCCGCTACCGGAATCCGATTTTAGAGGATGGAGCCCTTGTCATTATTATCAGTCAGTCCGGAGAGACAGCAGATTCCCTGGCGGCACTCCGTATGGCAAAAGAGCGTGGTGTTAAGACCCTTGGTATTGTAAACGTAGTTGGAAGCTCCATTGCAAGAGAGGCAGATAAAGTAATGTATACCTGGGCTGGACCGGAAATTGCAGTTGCAACTACAAAGGCATACAGTGCACAGCTTGTGGCACAATATCTTCTGGCAATTAAATTTGCACAGGTTCGTGGTAAAGTTACGGAAGCAGAAGTAGGAGAAATGCTTCGTGACCTTAAGAAGCTGCCGGATCAGGTAGAAATGTTACTGAGCCATAAAGAGAAGATCCAGAAATTTGCCAACCGTTTCATTGCAGCTAAGGATATTTTCTTTATCGGAAGAGGAATTGATTATGCGATTTCCATGGAAGGCTCTTTAAAATTAAAGGAGATTTCCTATATTCATTCTGAGGCTTATGCAGCAGGTGAGTTAAAGCATGGAACTATTTCCCTGATTGAAGATGGTACACCGGTCGTTGCAGTGGCAACACAGGATGCACTGCTGAAAAAGACCATCAGCAATATTGTAGAAGTGAAGACCAGAGGCGCATTTGTCATGGCAGTCACCAATGAAGGCAATACAGAGATTGAAAAGACAGCAGATTATGTCATCTATATTCCACAGACCAATGCATATTTTGCCAATTCACTGGCAATTATTCCATTACAGCTGTTCAGCTACTATGTAGCAGTTGGAAAGGGCTGTGATGTGGATAAACCAAGAAATCTTGCAAAATCCGTAACGGTTGAGTAATTTATAGAGCAATTGGAAAAGAAGATGCGGTTTTACTTAGAATTCTATTTCTATGAAAGGACATTTTATTTTGTGCACACTAAAATGCCAGCCGTTCTAAAATTTCGTTTTGCTTGCTTGTAAACTGTCTTTCCGTTGCTTTGACTTAAGATAGCTCCACCGTCCGTTGAATACGGATGCCACATAATGCCTGCAAGGGGCACTAAGGATTTCGGATAAAGTTTAATTCATCTGGCAACCGGCGCATATTCACATCCATGTTCAGATGCGCCTCGCTGGCACGTCCTGTGCCAGCGTTGCCGGGTGCCAGACGAAATCCTAAGTGCCCCTAACAGTCCTTATCAGGCATCCGTACTTCGACGAACGGTGGAGCTATCTATGTCAAACATTGGAAAGACTGTTTTTATAGCAAAAAGCAAAACGAAATATTAAGAACGGTGGTATTTCGGTGTGAAAATAAAATGTCCTTTTTTATAGAAAAAATTCTAATGTAAAATATATCCTCTTTTGCAGAGCTTTTTACAAATTAAACATAAAAGAAACATATTTTTCTCAATAAATAAACACAGAACTGACACAATTTATGGATATTATCATAATCAGAAAGTAACAAAGAGATGAAAGGAGTAATCTTTATGGAAAACAATTATAACAACAATTTTAACTCCAGCTCTCCTTATTCATATAATCAGACGAACCAGCAGACAGGAGACGGAACAAATACTTCATGGAGCAGTCAGGTGAACGGAAATACTTCACAGGGCTACAGTCAGGGAACCCAGTATGGACAGGGAAATGCCTATTATAGTCAGGGAACCCAGTATGGACAGGGAAATGCCTATTATAGTCAGGGAACCCAGTATGGACAGGGAAATGCCTATTATAGTCAGGGAACACAGCCATATGGACAGAATCAGCAGAAGAAAAAACGGAAAGAAAAAGTAAAGAAAGAACATGGTAAAGGTGGATTTGGTGTAAAACTTGCAAAATGTGCAGCTATTGCATTAGTCTTTGGATTGATTTCAGGAAGCGTATTTGCGGGAACAAATCAGCTGCTTGGAACGAAGTGGAGCAACTCTGAATCTGCTAAGACAGAGGCTTCCCTGAATAAGAGCAGCAGCGGAGATACCGTTAAGGCAGCAAATACTTCATCCAAAGCAGTAACCGATTTGACGGATGTCTCAGATATTGCAGATAATGTAATGCCATCCATTGTTGCAATTACGAATATGAGTGAAAAACAGGTAAGCACCTGGTATGGATATACTGCATCACAGCCACAGGAAAGCTGTGGTTCCGGAATCATAGTAAGCCAGGATGACCAGTACATCTATGTAGCAACGAATAATCATGTGGTATCCGGTGCCCAAAGTATTACCGTGCAGTTCTCAGATGACAGCACAGTAGCCGCAGAAGTAAAAGGAACAGATGCAGGAAGTGACTTAGCAGTCGTTGCAGTTCCGATTTCCGATATCAGCGCAGACACCTTAAGTACCATTAAGGTTGCAACCCTTGGCAATTCTGATGACTTAAGTGTAGGTCAGGCAGCAGTCGCAATCGGAAATGCGTTAGGTTATGGGCAGTCTGTTACAACCGGTGTTATCAGTGCATTGAACCGAGAGGTGTCCGTAGAAAATGATGACGGTTCTACCACCACCAATGAACTGATACAGACTGATGCGGCTATTAACCCTGGTAATAGTGGTGGCGCATTACTGAATGCCAAGGGTGAAGTAATCGGTATCAGTTCTGTAAAATATTCTGATACCAGTGTAGAAGGTATGGGCTATGCTATCCCGATTAATACAGCGTCTCCGATTATTGAAAAATTAATCAACCGGGAACAGGTGGATGAATCCCGTTCCGCATATCTTGGAATCTCCGGTGTAGATGTATCCTCCACCGTTGCACAGACCTATAATATGCCGGAAGGTATTTACCTCTATCAGGTAAAAGAAGGTTCACCGGCAGAGCAGGCAGGCTTACAGGCAGGAGATATTATCACGTCCTTTGATGGAAGCAAGGTTTCATCTACAACAGAATTAAATGATGCGATTAAGTATTGTGCAGCAGGTGATTCTGTAGAAGTTGTATTTGAACGTCAGACAGATGGACAGTATCAGGAACAGACGGTAACCGTAACTTTAGGGCAGAAAAACTAAAAACGGATAACGAAATGTAATCCTTAGTCATCTATAAAGCAAAGCTACCGATAAGGCAGATAAAACAGCAGTGTCTTAAATATGTTGAAGAAAACATGGACACTGCTGTTTTTTTACTTTACAGGAAATTGCTTTCCTGTAAAGTAAAAAACGCTCCGCGAGGATGCACACTGCGGCGTATAAGGTAGATGTCGCAAGCGACCGCCGCAGGCGCGAGAATGTGCCAAGGCACATTCTTTGTTACGCAAGTAGCGAGAAAAAGTCTGGCAGAAAAGAAGGAGCCAGGTTTGTTTGAGCGAACTTCTTTTCTGCCAGACTTTGGTGAGCGCTGCGATAACTTTAGAAAAAATTAATAGTTGTTTCGGGTATTTTCTGATATGATAGAAAAGTAAGAAAAATAAACTTATGAGGAAAGTAAAAGATGAATCCATTAGATTTTAGCAGAATAAAAGACGAGGCACATCCGGAGGATTTTTTAAGTGAGATGAAACCCTTTGGGGATTTGATGATGTATTACCGGTGTGCCATGATGGAAGTGGAAACAAAGTTTAAGGTATTAAATGAGCAGTTTTCCACACAATATAACAGGAATCCGATTGAGTCCATAAAAACAAGACTGAAGAAACCGGCAAGTATTATTGAAAAAATCAAACGGAAGAACATTGGATTTTCCATGAAAGCAATTGAGGAGAATATGTTTGATATTGCGGGAGTGCGTGTCATCTGTTCTTTTCAGGAAGATATTTATACTATGGCAGATTTGCTGCTGCAGCAGGATGATATCATTCTGGTAGAGAAGAAAGATTATATTGCACATCCGAAGGATAACGGATACCGTAGTCTGCATCTGATTGTAGATGTGCCGATATTTTTATCGAACGAGAAGCGCCATATGAAAGTGGAGGTGCAGCTCCGGACCATTGCCATGGATTTCTGGGCGAGTCTTGAGCACAAGCTTCGCTATAAGAAACATATTAATAATTCAGAAGAAATAGCAGATAAATTAAAGCATGTTGCAGATGTAATTACAGAAATGGACTGCGAGATGCAGGATATCCGTCATATGATAGAATTTATAGACGATAATACAGAATCGTAGTATACTATAGATATCTGGCACAAGGAGGAGGTAATAAGATGACAGAGGGTGGACTTCTGATTTTCCTTGGAATTTTAATCTTATTTGTAATAATTGTAGCTGTAATAGCGGTAGTAGCCGCAGTATCCGGGGCAGCAGCGGCAATTGCAGATGAGGACAAAGAAGAAGAGTAGAGAAAAAGAACGTTCCTGAATGGAAATTATTCCAGACGGGAACGTCCTTTTTGTTTTTTACAATGTTATAAATCGATACCAAGTCCTTCAAAAAGCACTTTCATAGAGTCTATTTCAAGAATCAGAATCATGGCACTTTTAATCTGGGTATGGGCAAAACTTAACCGTTCATCAATAAAGAGAACCTGATAATCCAGTTTTGTAAATTCTTTTTCCGGGACAGCCAGAATTTCACCAATGGTACCAAGATGGTTCTGCGGTGGTTCAATATCAATAAAGGTATTTGTCATTTTTGCAATAGAATTTACATAAGCAGCAGTTGTGATGTTTGCCATTTCGCGCAATACGGATAAATCCATATCATCCAGTGAATCAATGGAATCGACATTTTTTTCATAAAAGGTGTTGATAAGCCGGCTGGCAAATTCTTTCTCCACAATCTGAAGCATAACACCATTCATATCGCCTTTTACATTTACAGTCATACCAATAGCAGTTTTATCTGCCCCACCAAGATAATCTGCAGCTTTGGCATAATCCATCAGGCAGATATTTGGCACTTCAATATCTACCGGTGTATTTAAGAGGCCTGCCAGTGCAGTAGCAGCATTACCGGAACCGATGTTGCCAATTTCAGCTAGAACGCTTAAATGCATAGAATCCAGTTCTTTTAAATTTAGCATAGACATAAAAACTCTCCCGTTGTCATTACAGTATAAATTTTTCTCGTTTTCGTTTATTATAACATAGGATACAGGCAATGAGAATGGATTTTTATGGCATTTCAAAAGGAATTATAAAGAATTTTGAAGAATAAAAAACTCACCCTTGACAAAAGTGCCTGGCAAATTTAATATAATGCCTAGAGATAAAGGTAATGAGAAAGAGGAGTACATCGGTACGGTTCTAAGAGAGGACGGCTCATCGGCTGAAAGGTTGTCTGAATACGACAGATGGAAGGTAGCTTTCGAACCGGAAGACCCAGAAAGCCTGTAACCGGAATCATATAAAGAATTTCAACAAGGCATAAGTTTTCCCGATACTCCACGTTACGGAGAAGAGATATGCATAGATACTATGCATAACGAAGGTGGTACCGCGCTGATTCGCCCTTCTTATCCAGTTGGATAGGGAGGGCTTTTTAACTTTACAGAAAATTGCTTTTCTGTAAAGTTAAAAACGCTCCGCGAGGATGCGCACTGCGGCGTATAAGGTAGATGTCGCAAGCGACCGCCGCAGGCGCGAGAATGTGCCAAGGCACATTCTTTGTTTCTGCATGAGTATAGTATTTGTGGAAGATAGAATATTTATTTGAGGCATTTCAGTTATCTGAAAGATGTAGGACTTTATCTGATAGGAAATACTAGCTGCTCTAAGGTACATGTTTTTCTTGCTTGCAGGCTGTCTTTCCGTTACTTTGACAGGACGGCGGAACTGTCCGACAGAGGCGGATGCGGGACAGTGCTTGTAGACAGCTTATAGGAAATTAAAATAGCATCCGCATATTGGCGAACAGTGAAGCTGGCTTGTCAAATATTGGAAAGACAGCCTTTATAGCAAAAAGAAAAACATGTGCCTTTAGAACAGCAGTATTTCCTATCAAAAGTCCCATACCTTTCAGATAACTGAAATGTCTACTAATAAAGATAGCACTTTTACAAATTACGAAACGTCCAATTTAGAAAAAGGAGAACAATTATGAGCAAAGAACTTGCAAAAACCTACGACCCAAAAGGGATTGAAGACCGACTTTATAAGAAATGGGAAGACAATGGATATTTCCATGCACAGGCTGACCGCAGCAAGAAACCGTTTACCATTGTAATGCCGCCGCCAAATATTACCGGACAGCTTCATATGGGACATGCATTGGATAATACCATGCAGGATATATTAATCCGTTACAAGAGAATGCAGGGATATAATGCACTATGGCAGCCGGGAACAGACCATGCAGCCATTGCAACAGAGGTAAAGGTTATTGATTCCTTAAAGAAGCAGGGAATTGACAAGAATGACCTCGGAAGAGAAGGCTTCTTAGAAAAATGCTGGGAGTGGAAGGATGAGTATGGCAGCCGCATCATCAACCAGTTAAAGAAAATGGGTTCTTCCGCAGACTGGAGCAGAGAACGTTTTACCATGGATAAAGGATGCTCTGATGCAGTTCTTGAAGTATTTATAAAATTATATGAAAAAGGTCTTATTTATAAAGGCTCCCGTATTGTAAACTGGTGTCCTGTTTGCAAGACATCTATTTCCGATGCCGAGGTAGAACATGAAGAACAGGATGGCTTCTTCTGGCATATCAATTATCCGGTAGTAGGAGAAGCGGGAAGATTCGTAGAAATCGCAACCACCCGTCCGGAGACTTTATTTGGTGATACTGCAGTAGCAGTAAATCCGGATGATGAACGTTATCAGGATATTATCGGAAAAATGTTAAAGCTTCCGATGACAGACCGTGAGATTCCGGTTATTGCAGACTCCTATGTAGATAAAGAATTTGGAACCGGATGTGTAAAGATTACACCGGCTCATGACCCGAACGACTTTGAAGTTGGAAAACGTCATAATCTGGAAGAAATCGTTGTTATCAATGATGATGCAACCATGAACAGCAAAGCCGGCAGATATGCGGGCATGGACAGATACGAATGCCGGAAAGCACTGGTAGAGGATTTAGAGAAGGAAGGACTTTTGGTAAAAGTTGTTCCGCATTCCCATAACGTAGGAACCCATGACCGCTGTGGCACAACCGTAGAGCCAATGATTAAACAGCAGTGGTTTGTAAAAATGGATGATTTAATCAAACCGGCAGTAGAAGGTGTAAAGAATGGAGATATCAAGCTCCTTCCAAAACGTATGGAGAAAACCTACTTCAACTGGACGGATAATATCCGTGACTGGTGTATTTCCAGACAGCTCTGGTGGGGACATCGTATTCCTGCATATTACTGTGATGAATGCGGAGAAATGGTAGTATCTAAGAATGCACCGGAGAAATGTCCGAAGTGCGGCTGCACCCATATGACACAGGATCCGGATACTCTGGATACCTGGTTCTCTTCTGCATTATGGCCATTCTCAACCTTAGGCTGGCCGGAGAAAACAGAAGACTTAGATTATTTCTATCCGAATGATGTATTAGTAACTGGATACGATATTATTTTCTTCTGGGTAATCCGTATGATTTTCTCAGGATATGAGCAGATGGGCAAAGCACCATTCCATACTGTATTATTCCACGGACTGGTTCGTGATTCCCAGGGCCGTAAGATGAGTAAATCTCTTGGAAATGGAATTGACCCGTTAGAGGTCATTGATAAATATGGTGCAGATGCCTTGAGACTGACACTGATTACCGGAAATGCACCGGGAAATGATATGCGTTTCTACTGGGAGCGTGTAGAAGCATCCCGTAACTTTGCCAATAAAGTGTGGAATGCATCCCGTTTCATTATGATGAACTTAGAGGGTATGGAAGTAACAAAGCCTGCAATTTCTGACCTGGCACCGGAAGATAAATGGATTCTTTCAGCAGTTAATACATTGACCAAAGATGTAACAGAAAATATGGATAAATTCGAACTTGGTATTGCAGTACAGAAAGTATATGACTTTATCTGGGATGAATTCTGTGACTGGTATATCGAGATTGCCAAAGTTCGTACTTATAAGAAAGACGAGGATGCCAGGGCTGCCAACAGTGCACTCTGGACACTTCGTACTGTATTAGGACAGGCATTAAAATTATTACATCCATATATGCCATTTATCACAGAAGAAATCTACTGTACCTTAAATCCGCAGGAAGAGACCATTATGCTGGCTGACTGGCCGGTTTACAAAGAAGAGTGGAATTTCTCGGCAGAAGAAGAGATGCTTGCTCATGTAAAAGAGCTGGTAAAAGGCATCCGTAACTTAAGAACAGAGATGGATGTTCCACCATCCAGAAAGGCAAAGGTATTTATCGTATCTGAAGACAAAGCACTTTGTGAGACCTTCGAGAGCATGAAGAAAACATACCAGAATCTTATCAGTGCCAGCGAGATTGATGTCCAGTCCGATAAGGCAGGAATCGGAGAAGATGCAGTATCCGTAGTTATTCCGGGAGCTGTTGTATACATGCCGTTGGAAGACCTGGTAGATATGGAAAAAGAAAAAGAGCGTCTTTTGAAAGAAGAAGAGCGTCTTAAGAAAGAACTTGCCCGCTCCCACGGCATGTTAAATAATGAGAAGTTTGTAAGCAAGGCACCTGCTGCAAAGATTCAGGAAGAGAAAGATAAGCTTGCAAAATATGAGCAGATGATGGCTACCGTACAGGAGCGTCTGGCTCAGATGAAATAGTTACAAAAGTTAAAAGACAGGTATTGTCGATTCGCCGCAGTTTCTGCGGCGAAAACTTTTTATGGAAACAGGATAACCTCTTGAAAAAATTTTCCACTATATTATACTTATAAAAGTGGTGACAAAAATGACTTATGAAGAGATTTGCAATTATATATATGAAATACCAAAGTTCACAAAGAAAAACAGTTTAGAGCATACGAAAGAGATTCTGCGGAGGCTTTCTATCAGAGAGCATCAGTTTGAAATCATCCATGTGGCAGGAAGCAATGGCAAGGGAAGTGTGTGTGCATTTATCAATCAGGTGCTGGTGGAACATGGATATGAAGTGGGACTCTTTACTTCTCCGCACCTTGTATGCATGGAAGAACGTTTCGTAATCAATGGCGAAAAGTGCAGTCAGGAAGAATTTGTAGAAAGCTTTGAGGCAGTGCAGAAGGTGGTAGAGCAGATGGAAGCAGAAGGACTGCCGCATCCAGCATTTTTTGAATATCTTTTTGCCATGGGCATGTATCTTTTTCAGAAGCGGAAAGTACATTATCTTATTTTAGAGACCGGACTTGGCGGAAGGTTAGATGCAACGAATGTATTTGAGGAACCGTTGCTTACGATTATTACATCTATCAGTCTCGAGCATACACAGATTTTAGGAGATTCCATTGAAGCAATTGCAGGAGAAAAGGCAGGGATTATCAAAGAAGGCGTTCCTGTTATCTTTGATGGAAGTAATGAAACAGCGGCAGAAGTGATAAGGCAGACTGCAAGGGCAAAAAGAGCACCTTATTACTGTATTTCTTTAGAAAGTCTTAAAATTCATAAAATAACCGGGAAAACTATTGATTTTTGTTATACCAATGGGTATGATGTTGTTGATTTGAAAATCCCGTTTCCGGCAGAATATCAGATGATGAATGCGTCACTGGCATATCGGGCGTTATCTGTCCTTCAGGTGGAAACCGGAATTGGAAAAGCAGAGATTATCTCTGCAATGGAACATACCAGATGGATGGGCAGAATGCAGCAGGCAGAGCCATTTATCTATTTTGATGGAGCACATAATGCAGATGGTATTGCCCACTTTGTGAAAAATGTGCAGAAGATTGCGGAAGAAAAGCCAGTTCTTCTTTTTTCCATGATGGAAGAGAAGAATCATAAAGAAGCAGTAAAAGTACTGTGCAAGGAAGTTTCGTGGGATAGTATTGTACTGACCCGCATCCCGGACAGCCGTGGAATTGACCCATTGAAATTGCAGGATGAATTTATGGCAAATGATCGGGAAACAGTAGTAATAGAAGACTGTGCACAGGCATACAGATATGTAAAGGAATACAGGAAGGACAACCAGATGGTATTCTGTGCGGGTTCCCTGTATCTGATTGGAGAATTGGAAAAGATAACAGGAGGAAATGAAGCATGATAGATTTTGAAGAAGAATTAAAGAAATTCAAACCAAGCCTGGAAGTAGAAGAGGCAGAGGAAGCTATTTATAATCAGGACTTAACGGATATGACGGATATTTTAAGAGAAATGATGAAAGAAGCAAGACGACAGTAGAATTCGTTAAGTGAGGTAAAGTATGAAATGTTATAATTGCGGAGCAGATCTGACAGGGGACAACCGTTGTCCGAACTGTGGAATTGATGTAAAAGTATATAAGAAAATTGTGATGACCTCTAATTATTATTATAATCAGGGATTAGAGCGAAGCAATGTCCGTGATTTATCCGGAGCGATTGAAAGTCTTAAGAAGAGTCTTCGGTTTGATAAGACGAACATTCAGGCAAGAAATCTCCTGGGACTGGTACTTTTTGAGACCGGTGAGGCGGTATCTGCCATGGGTGAATGGGTAATTAGTAAGAGCCTTCAGCCAAAGGATAATGATGCAGGACGTTATCTGGACGCTGTGCAGAAGAATCCGGCACAGTTAGAAACGGTAAATCAGACCATTAAGAAATACAATCAGGCATTGTTATATTGCAGACAGAATAGTACAGATCTTGCAATTATCCAGTTGAAGAAGGTATTGTCCTTAAACCCGAGACTGGTAAAGGGACATCAGCTGCTGGCTCTTTTGTACATGAAAGAGAATAAATTCGAGCAGGCAAAGAAGTCATTGCGGGCAGCTATGAAAATTGATTCCAGCAATACGATTACACTGCGTTACATGAAAGAGACCAATCAGATGCTGCGTAGTGCCAACAGCGGTAAGAAGAAAAAGAAAGAAGATGACCTTATTTCCTATAAGAGTGGAAATGACCTCATTATCCAGCCGACAAAATTCAAAGATACTTCAGGTTTTGCCACAATACTGACCATTTTGCTTGGGGTGGCAATTGGTGTTGCAGTCACCTGTTTCCTTGTAGTGCCAAGTGTAAGGCAGAAGGCAAAGAGTGATGCCAATACGTCAGTGGTTCAGGCAAATGATACCATAACCACGAAGAATCAGCAGATTACCAATCTGGAAAATCAGATTGATGACCTGAACCAGCAGGTGTCTTCTGCAAAAAGCGATTCCGAGGAGACTTCCAATAAGATTAACAGCTATGACCAGCTGCTTTCAGCATATAAATCCTTCCAGGAGGGAGATATTACAGCAGCAGGAGATGCACTTTCCGGTGTGAAGGAAGAAAACCTTTCCGATACCGCAAAGGAAATTTATCAGAATATCAACGCAACTGTAAATGACCAGTATCTTCAGGTGACTTATGCAGACAGTTATCAGGCATACAGTAATTATAACTATGAAGAAGCGAAGACCGGATTTGAAAAAGTAGTAGAGATGGATGAGGCATACCAGGATGGCAATGCGATTTATTATCTGGCACAGACCTACCGGAATCTGGGCGAGAATGAAAAAGCCATCGAATACTATCAGAAAGTGATTGATGGTTATCCGAATACGGAACGTGCAGCCAATTCTTCCCGCTATCTGGAAGAATTACAGAATGCAGAACAGTAACAGAATAAAGAAAAACAGTTTACAAAAGACGTCAGGCAGATTGCCGGGCGTCTTTTGTAGTTTACAGGAAATTGCTTTCCTGTAAACTACAAAACGCACCGCGAGGATGCACACTGCGGCGTATAAGGTAGATGTCGCAAGCGACCGCCGCAGGCGCGAGAATGTGCCAGGGCAGATTCTTTTTTACGTAATGTATATGGAGGATAGAAGAATGGAATTTAAGTATGAATTAGAAAATGGATGTCTTACCATCCGGGTACCAAAGGAGTTGGATCATCATTGCGCCACACAGCTGCGGGCAGAGGCAGATTTACTGATTGATTCTTACCGGGTTAACAAACTGGTTTTTGATTTTGCCGGTACAGAATTTATGGACAGCTCAGGGATTGGCGTGGTAATCGGAAGGTGCCGGAACATGAATTACAGCGGCGGAAAAGTGGTGGCAGAGAATATGAATGAGCGGATCCGGAAAATTTTTGTGGTATCAGGTCTGCATAAACTGGTTCAGATGAAAGAAGGGGAGAAGAAGTAGGTATGAAAATGGAGGCTATAAATATGGGAAGAAGAAATAAGATGAAACTGGAATTTGAGGCATTATCCGTAAATGAAGGATTTGCCAGAGTAGCGGTAGCAGCATTTTGCGCCCAGATGAATCCCACACTGGATGAGTTAGAGGATATTAAAACTGCGGTATCGGAGGCGGTAACCAATGCCATTATCCATGGCTATGAAGAAAAGGAAGGAACGGTAGTGATGCAGTGCTGTCTTTCCGGAAGTACCGTACATATTACCGTAAAAGACAGCGGGAAGGGAATTGCGGATATTGAACGGGCAAAGGAGCCGTTTTTTACGACAAGGCCGGAGCTGGAGCGGTCCGGTATGGGCTTTTCTTTTATGGAGGCTTTCATGGATGAAGTAGAAGTACGGTCAAAGGTCGGAGAAGGAACTGTTATAAAAATGAAAAAAAATCTGGTGCGGGAAAGTTAAGTGGAGAATGGAACAGACAATTGCTTATATCAAACGGGCACACAAAGGGGATAAGCAGGCAAGAGATACGCTGGTGCTTGGAAATCAGGGGCTGGTCTGGAGTGTGGTACAAAGATTTTTAGGAAGAGGACATGATAAAGAAGAACTGTTTCAGATCGGATGCATTGGACTGATGAAGGCAGTGGATAAATTTGATGTAAGTTATGAGGTATGCTTTTCCACTTATGCAGTGCCGGTGATTATGGGAGAAATCCGCCGCTTCCTGAGGGATGATGGCATGGTGAAGGTCAGCAGGAGCATGAAAGAAAAAGGCTATCTTATCAGCAATGCAAGAAAGGAACTGACAGACATGCTTGGAAGGGAGCCGGAGTTAAAGGAACTGGCAGAAAAAACCGGGCTTTCGGAGGAAGAAATTGTCCTTGCAGTGGAAGCCAATGGAGAAGTAGAATCCATTTACCAGAGCGTCTATCAGTCGGATGGCAGTGAAATCTATCTATTGGACCGGTTAAAGGATAAGAAGAATGCGCAGGAAGAACTGGAAAATAAGCTTCTGATAGAAGAATTGCTGCAACAGTTATCCGGAAGGGAGCAGCTGTTGATTAAGATGCGTTATTTTGAAAATGCCACGCAAAGCCAGATTGCTGCAAAGCTTGGCACCAGTCAGGTACAGGTCAGCCGCATGGAGAAGAAAATATTACTGCAGATGAGAAAATACATGAGTCAGGGTTGACAAACAAAGGGGGTGGAAATATACTAAAAAAGAATTAAGCGAGATTCCCTTGTCAAAGTGTTCCGGCTTTGATGGGGATTTTTTTTACAGGAAATGAAGAGAAAGGAAGTGGAAAGATGATTAAGTACTATTGCAGTGAACAGAACCGTATCACCGAAATTGAATCACCAGGGGAGGATTGCTGGATATCCCTTGTAAATCCAACAGAGGCAGAAGTCGCAGCAATGGTAAATCAGTATGGAATTGATGCAGATGCCATGCGTTCTGCACTGGATACGGACGAGCGCTCGCGTATTGAAACAGACGAGAATTATACCATGGTATTGGTTAATATCCCGAATATTGAAACCCATAATGATAAGGAACTTTATGATACCATTCCACTTTCTATTTTTGTGGTAAAAAAAGCAGTCATTACAGTAAGTCTTGAGAAGACTCCGATATTAGAAGCATTTGCCAATGGCACGGTGCGGGATTTTAATCCTGCCATGCGTTCCCGCTTTGTGCTTCAGATTTTGTACCGGACATCCTCTCTTTTCTTACAGTACTTAAGAAGTATTGACCGCCAGAGCGAAATTGTGGAAAACAAGCTGCACAAGTCCACACAGAACCGTGAGTTAATCGAACTTTTGAAACTGGAAAAGAGTCTGGTTTACTTTACGACAGCACTCCGCTCCAATGAGGTGGTACTGGAGAAATTATTTAAAAATGACAATATTAAAAAATATCAGGAAGATGAAGAACTTCTTGAGGATGTTATTGTTGAAAACAAGCAGGCAATTGAGATGGCAAATATTTACAGCGGCATTTTGAGCGGAATGATGGATGCTTTTGCATCAGTTATTTCCAACAATCTGAATGTGGTAATGAAGGTGCTTGCCATAATTACAGCTGTACTTTCTGTTCCGACTATGATATTCTCAGCGTATGGCATGAATGTGGCTGCAAAGGGAATGCCGTTCGCAGAGAGTCCTTATGGATTTGTTATTATCGTATTAATCGCAGTGGTATGCAGTCTCATTGTTGCATTAATCTTTGCTAAGACAAAGATGTTTAAATAAAAGTAGGGGATGGAAGGTAATATGTACGACAATTATGTGTTTGACCTGTATGGAACACTGGTAGATATCCATACAGAGGAAAACGATGCCAGAGTATGGGAAAAACTGAGCCTGTTTTACGGATTTCATGGAGCTTTATATGACCCTGAGGAATTACAGGAATCTTTTCTGGCATTGATTCAAAGCAAAGAGACAGATTTAAAAGGAGAGTTGGAAAAGGAACCGCACTATGCCCATGAGGCATTTCCGGAGATTCGTATTGAAGAAGTATTCAAAGAGCTTTATGCGAAGAAGGGGATAAAGGCTGATGATGCGCTGGCAGTTCATACCGGACAGTTCTTCCGGGTACTGACCATGGAGTATGTGCGGATTTATGATGGCGTAAGAGAATTATTAAAAGCATTGAAAAAATGTGGTAAAAAGGTATATCTTTTATCCAATGCCCAGAGAATCTTTACGGAATATGAGATGAATTATTTGGATATTACAAAATATTTTGACGATATTTTAATTTCATCCGATTATGGAACCAAGAAACCGGACATCCGCTTTTTTAAACAACTGATAGAAAAGTATCATCTGGATGTGAAGAAAACACTGATGATAGGAAATGATGTACGCTGTGACATCAACGGGGCAAAAGAGGCAGGTCTTGATACTTTTTACATTCATTCGAATATTTCTCCAAAAGATGACCAAAAGCCGGACAGTACCTATTACCTGCCTGCAATGGATATGAAAAAAGTAAAAGAACTTATCCTGCAAAACGCTTCCGGTACTCACGGGGTGTAACATAAAAGCGTTTCTTAAACAGCCGGTTGAAGTAAGAGAGGTTGTCAAAGCCTACTTCAGCGGCAATGTCTAATATAGAAGCTTCAGACGAAATAAGCAGCCGGCTGGCCATGGTCAGCCGGTAATCATTTAAATATTCTGTAAAAGTAGTTCCCATGGTATTTTTGAAAAACTTCATAAAATGAGACTGGCTTAAGTCCAGCGCATCTGCCATTTCTTCAATGGAAATTTTACTGGCATAATTTGTCTCAATATATTTAATGATGCGTTTCATCTTTTCCAGGGATTTCTGGTTCTTGCGGGAGACGCTTGTTTCGCAGCAGTTAGAGATCAGAATGGAAAAGAGCAGGAAAAGCTGTCCTTTAATCACAAGCTGGAAGGCCGGGGGATTGGTCCTGCAGACTGCATCCGCAGCATTGATACAACCGGCAACCTCGTTATAGAATGGCATACCCGGTGTAAAATGTGTGGTAAGCCGCAGTGTGCCGTCTAAAAGCGGTGTAAAGTAGCGGCTGTTACAGATGTCTGTCTGTTTGGCAAGGAGCATTTCCAGTTTAAAAATAATATTAATATATTCCATTTTGTAATCGAGATACTGTTCAATGGAATGAACCTGTCCCGGAAGAATCAGAAGAATACTTCCTTCCTGAACCGGGTATTCTTCCAAATCTACGGTAATCAGTCCGCAGCCTTTTTTGATGTAGATAATTTCCGTTTCATCATGCCAGTGGGCAGGCACCCGCTCAAAATCTAAGGGAATTGAACAGGGATAGGTGATATATGGGAAACTTTCTGAACCATGTGATTTCTTTTCCTGGTAATTTTCATATTCGAGAATATTCATGGAAAACGCCTTTCGTCAAAATGTACAAAAAAGTGATTTTTTCTAAAATCACCGAAATATGATAGTATTGTACCACTTTTGATCGGTATATTACAAGAAAATGTAAAAGAAATGTTAGATAATGCATACATAAGAGAACGAACTGAATTCAAATTTTACGGAGGGTCAAAAATGAATTTACAGGAAATCGTAACAAAGAAATATAACAAGGGAATTGCTGATTGCTCTAATGAAGAATTATACTTCGCATTATTAGAGATGACAAAAGCAATGGCTGAGAAGAAAGAAAACCACAACGGAAAGAAAAAATTATATTATATTTCCGCAGAGTTCTTAATTGGAAAACTTCTCTCCAACAACCTGATTAATTTAGGCGTATATGATGAAGTGAGAGATGTACTTGCAGCAAATGGCAAAGACATCTGTGCAATTGAAGAGGTTGAGCCGGAACCATCACTTGGTAACGGTGGTCTTGGAAGACTTGCAGCATGCTTCCTTGATTCTATTGCAACATTAGGATTAAACGGTGATGGAGTTGGACTTAACTATCATTACGGATTATTCAAACAGGTATTTGAAAACAACCTTCAGAAAGAAACCAAGAATCCTTGGATTCAGGATGAAAGCTGGCTGACAAAGACAGATAAGAGCTATCAGGTACAGTTTGGTGGATTTAATGTAACTTCAAAATTATATGATATTGATGTTACCGGATATGAAAACACAACCAACAAGCTTCATTTATTCGATATCGAAACAGTAGATGAGAGCATCGTTGGGGATGGAATTGACTTTGACAAAGAGGATATCAAGAAAAACCTGACATTATTCTTATATCCGGATGACAGCGATGACAAGGGACGTCTCCTTCGTGTTTACCAGCAGTACTTCATGGTAAGCAACGCTGCACAGTTAATCTTAGATGAGGCAGTAGAAAGAGGATGTAACTTGCATGATCTTGCTGATTATGCAGTAATCCAGATTAATGATACCCATCCATCTATGGTAATCCCGGAGATGATTCGTCTGTTAATGGAAAGAGGAATCGGCATGGACGAGGCTATTGCAATCGTTTCCAAGTGTTGTGCATATACCAATCACACCATCTTAGCAGAAGCATTAGAGAAATGGCCAATCTCTTTCTTAGAGAAAGTTGTTCCACAGTTAATGCCAATCATCTACGAATTAAACAACCGTGTAGTTGCTAAATATGATGACAAGTCTGTATACATCATTGATGATGAAAAACGTGTACACATGGCTCATATGGATATCCACTACGGATTCAGCGTAAATGGTGTTGCATACCTTCATACAGAAATCTTAAAAGATTCTGAGTTAAATAACTTCTACAAGATTTATCCTGAGAAGTTCAATAACAAGACAAACGGTATCACATTCCGTCGTTGGTTATTACACTGTGATAAGGGATTGACATCCTTAATCGAAGAACTGATTGGACCAGGATTCAAGAAAGATGCAATGGAACTGGAAAAATTAGGACAGTTCGTAAATGATGATGCAGTATTAGATAAATTACTTGCAATCAAGACTGAGAACAAAGTTGTTCTTAAGAACTACTTAAAGGCAACACAGAACATCGACTTAGATGAGAACTCAGTATTTGATATTCAGATTAAGAGATTACATGAGTACAAGAGACAGCAGATGAATGCACTCTATGTAATTAACAAATATTTTGAAATCAAAGCAGGAAAGAAACCGGCAAGAAAGATTACTGCAATCTTTGGTGCAAAGGCAGCTCCGGCTTACATCATTGCAAAAGACATTATCCATTTAATTCTCTGCTTACAGCAGTTAATTGCAAATGACCCGGAAGTAAGTCCGTACTTACAGGTTGTTATGGTAGAGAACTACAATGTTACTTTAGCTGAGAAATTAATCCCGGCAGCAGATATCCATGAGCAGATTTCCTTAGCTTCTAAAGAGGCATCCGGAACATCTAACATGAAGTTCATGTTAAATGGTGCAGTAGCAATCGGAACCATGGACGGAGCAAACGTAGAAATGCATCAGTTAGTAGGAGATGATAACATCTACATCTTTGGAGAGTCTTCTGACGAAGTAATTGAGCATTACGCAAAAGCTGATTATGTATCACGCAAGTATTATGATAATGATGCAGATATCAAACGTGCAATCGACTTCATCGTAAGTGATGAAATGAAAGCAATCGGAAATGCAGAGAACTTAGAGAGACTTTTCAATGAGTTAATCAATAAAGACTGGTTCATGACTCTTCCGGATTTCGAATCTTATCGTGCAAAGAAAGATGAAATGCTTGCAGATTATGAAGATAGAAAAGCATGGGCAAAAATGATGCTGACAAACATCAGCAAAGCCGGCTTCTTCTCATCTGACCGTACAATTGAGCAGTACAACAAAGATATTTGGAAATTAGACTAAATTTTGATAAAAGTATTCTCCAACCTTTAAAAACAATGAGGGACAGATAGAAATATCTGTCCCTTGTTGCGTTTTATGAAATACGACTTAGAGCTTCAATCCCTTTAACAGTGCGCCAAGGCTGGTAGAAGCACTTTCATCAGAGGTGTAGGCGGATAAGTCTTCTTTTTCTTCTACAGAAGTATCTACCATTTCTTCTTCCAATGCACGCATGCTTAAGCTGATTTTGCCGTCGTTGGTATTTAAAAGCTTGGCTTTTACATGCTGTCCTTCCTTTAATACTTCGGAAGGCTTATTAATACGGCGTTCACAAATCTGGGAAATGTGGACAAGTCCCGTAAGTCCGTCCCCAAGGTTGATAAATGCACCATATGGCATCAGGCTTTCCACGGTTCCTTCTACAATACTGCCCGGAACTAACATCGCAATCTTGTGATTCCTCTCTTCTGCTTCTTTTTCAAGAGCAACGGATTTACCGGAGAGCACCAGACGGTCATCTTCCTCATCTACAGTAATGACACGGACTTCTAATTCCTTTCCAACATAGCTTTCGGTATCTTCTACATAGGCTGTGGTAATCTGTGAAGCCGGAATAAATCCGCGAATGCCATAAAGGTATGCAACCACACCGGCTTTTACCGCTTCACTGACCTTTACGGTAACAATGGTTTCGTTTTCCAACAGCTCTTTTAACTTATCCCAGGCAAGCACTTCGTTGGCTTCTTTCATGGAAAGTAAAATGTTGCCTTCTCCATCATCCCGGCGGATGACCGTTGCTTCTAAGACATCTCCCGGATGAATGTGCTCGTCAATGACAAAGGATGGGTCGTTGCTGACTTCATCTGCTTTGATGATTCCCGGGGCATAATACTTTAAGTCCAATGTGATGGCGTCTTCATCCACAGAGATAACGGTTCCGGTTAAGATGTCTCCTTCGTTAATTTTCCGGAAGGAAGCCTCAAGCTCTGCTTCAAAGTCCTGCATGGTTTCTTTTGCTTCGTTTTCTGACATAGTAAAACCTCTTTTCTTATCTGATTCTGGTTAGGCGATTGCGAAAGGGGACAGGAGCTGCCGGAAGAATATTACGGGATTCACAGGGGGATTTATCTTTATCCGGTATGAAATGCCAACAGTTCTTATAATGCGTGTTTTTCTTAATTGTAAACTGTCTTTCCGGTTGCTTTGGCTGAATATCGACGCTGTCCGCCGGGCACAGATGCCACATAATGCCTGCAAGGGGCACTGGGAATTTCGGCATACTTTTTCTTTTACCTGGCAACCGGCACAAATTCACATCCATGTTCAATTGTGCCTCGCTGGTACATCCCTGTACCAGCGTTGCCTGTTGCCAGACAAAATTCCCAGTGCCCCTAACAGCCCTTATCAGGCATCTGTGCTTCGGCGAACCGTTTCGATATTCTGACAAACATTGGAAAGACTGTTTTAATGGCAAAAAGAAAGACACGCATTTTAGAACTGTGGTATTTCGTAGCGAAAGATAATCGCCTGTGAATCCGTGATATTATTGGGGCAATCATCTTTCTGTCCCGCTTCGCAATCGCCTAACCATATGCATGAGAATAACTCATGATTTTTCTTGCAGTGTATCACAGGAAACGAAGAAAAACAAGCCGGGGCGAGGTTGAAAGAAGAGCCTTAATTTGCTATACTAAAGCGGATGAAAGCGAGGCAATTATGAAGAAAATAAAATATATGGCAGTTGTACTTGCCACTGGACTACTGTTGGCCGGCTGTGAGGAGGATGAGACACAGAATAATAAAGATGCATATCGGCAGATAGGCATCAACTGTATGCAGGAGGGTGACTATGAAGGAGCCGTTGATGCATTTCAGAATGCACTGGACCAGTCACTGGCAGTTGTAGGAGAAGAAGAAATAGATACCTGTTATTATAAAGCAGCAGCACAGTATGCCGCAGGAAAGAAAGAGGATGCCATTGAGACATATCAGGCATTAATCAATTATGACAAGAAAAATGCCCAGGCATATTTCCTGTTAGGAGAACTGTACCGGAAAGAAAATGACATGGATAAAGCAAAAGAAAATTTTAATCTGGCAGCACAGTATGCCGGCAGTGACTATGAAATGTATATTGCTTTGTACCAGGAGTGTTATGCCGCAGGAATGCAGACCGAAGGTCAGGAGTATCTGAAAAAAGGTATTGAAGCAGGTGGTAAATCAGCGGAGGACTATGCCCAGAGAGGCAGAATTTATCTATTACTGGGAGATTATGATAATGCGGAAACAGAGCTTACGACAGCCATTCATAAAAAGAGCACGGAAGCTTCTTTGTATATGGCACAGCTCTATGAAGTGAAAGGCGAAGATGAGAAGGCAGCCGGATTATATAAAGAATATATTGATGAAAATCAGGATAATCCGACAGCATTGATCTGTCTGGGAGGAATGGAATTAGAAAAAGGTAATTATGACAGTGCAATAAACTATCTTAAGATGGCACTGGATTTAGATGCAGGCTCACAGAAGCAGGAGGCGCAGCGTAATCTGATACTGGCATATGAACAGAGCGGAGATTTCGCATCTGCAAAAGGCGAGATGGAGGATTATACAAAGAATTATCCGAATGACGAAGAAGCTGCCCGGGAATACTTGTTTTTGATGACACGTTAAGCAAAAAGGGCAAAATGTATGGGACAGGAAAACGAGAGAAAAGGGCAGAGAGGAACAATACGAAAATGAGCGAAACCTATGAGATTATCGTGCTGGATTTAGATGGCACCTTAACCAATTCAAAGAAAGTCATTACACCAAAGACGAAAGACGCACTGATGCGGATTCAAAAGGAAGGGAAAAAAGTAGTGCTGGCATCCGGCCGTCCTACCGGGGGCATCGTAAAGCTGGCAGACGAACTGGATTTGAAGAGCTATGGCGGATTTGTACTGGCATTTAATGGTGGAAAGATTATTAATTATGAGACCGGAGAGATTGTATACAATAAGACAATACCGGTAGAACTGGTGCCGGCAGTGTATGAGCAGGCATGCAGACTGGGTGTGGGCGTGCTTACTTATAAAGGAAATACCATCATCCATGGAAACGGAGTGAATGAATACAGCAGTATCGAGGCAAAAATTAACGGAATGCCGATGGAAGAGGTAGATAATTTCGCAGAATATGTAGATTATCCGGTAAATAAATTCCTGATGACAGGAGAACCGGAAAAGATTGCAAAAGCACAGGATGTGATGCGGCAGACCTTTGGAGAACAATTAAACATTTTTCGCTCAGAACCGTTTTTCTTAGAAATTGTTCCACCATCCATTGATAAGGCATATTCTCTTGGAAAACTGTTAGAATATCTGGGAGAAAAGAAGGAGCAGATGATCTGCTGTGGAGATGGCTTTAATGACAAGTCTATGATTGCATTTGCCGGGCTTGGTGTGGCAATGGCAAACGCACAGCCGGAGGTAAAAGAGGTCGCAGATTATATTACCACTTCCAATGATGAAGACGGAGTGGCGCTTGTAATAGACAGATTCATGTAAGGAAGGCGTATGGCATGCAGAAAATAACAGAACTATTGTCAAAGGGAAAATCACCATATCATGTAACAGAATGGACAGGAAAGCAGTTACAGGAGGCAGGGTATGAAGAATTAAAGCTACAGGAATCCTGGCAGCTTCATGCAGGCGGTAAATACTATGTAAGACCGTATTCCGGTATGGTAGCAGCATTCGCTGTTCCGGAACAGCTGGACAGAAAGACGGCACTCCGCCTGATGCTGGCTCATACAGATTTTCCATGTTTTAAAATAAAACCGAATCCTGAAGTGAAGACGAAGGATTACAGGCAGTTAAATGTGGAGCCATATGGCGGTATGCTCAAAAATACATGGTTTGACCGTCCACTTGGAATTTATGGGAAAGTGGTATTAGAATCGGAACATCCATTTGCACCGGAAGTAAAGCTTTTCGGAAGCGAGGAACCATCAGCAGTGATTCCGTCATTAGCACCACACCTGAACCGTGAGGCAGGCGGAAAACAGGAATATGATATGCAAAGAGAACTGCTTCCACTGCTTGGAATAGAGCAGGACGGAGACGTTACAGAGAATTTTTTCACGGATTACTTAAAAGAACAGCTTGGGGCAGAGGCAAATGAGGTTTTAAGCTATGATTTATTCCTTACCAATATGGATGAACCGGAATTAATAGGAAGTGATAAGAAGCTTCTTTCTTCTCCGAGAATCGATAATCTGGCATCGGTAGCAGCAATTGTGGAGACAATGTGTGAAAAAACGACCGGAGATTCACTGGTTGTGGCAGGATTATTTGATAATGAGGAAATCGGCAGCCGCTCCAAGCAGGGAGCAGACAGCAGTCTTCTTAAGGATATCATAATGAAGATTGGTGCAGCCTTTGGAATGGCAGAAACAGAGGTAAATGATATGCTCCGGGGAGGCTTTCTCTTGTCTATAGACGGAGCTCATGCCGTACACCCGAATTACACAAATAAATCAGATATTACAAATGATGTGATATTGGGAAAAGGAATTACCGTTAAGACTTCTGCCAGCCAGCGGTATCTTTCTGACAGTGAGGCAACAGCGGTGGTGATGCAGCTTTGTAAAAAGACAGATATTCCATATCAGGTGCAGGTAAACCGTTCTGGCATGCCGGGTGGACAGACCCTTGGACCAATTGCGGTTTCCTACCTGCCAATGCAGGGGGCGGATATTGGAATTCCAATGCTTGCCATGCATTCAGCAAGAGAACTGGCAGATATGGGAGATTATCAGGCATTGGTAATGTTTTTGAAAATATTTTCTGCATAAAGAAATTGCAAAAAAGGTTGGACTTTTTGGAAAAATATCACAAAATGTCGTTGACAATCGGCAGGATTCAGTACAAAATTAGTAGTATAACGTAATGCACAGAAAGTGCATTGATTGGAGGAAATATATGGCGTTGGGAAAGAACAAAAAAATTGTAAATCTGGTTCAGTCAATCAGTGAGATGAAAGAAGAGAATTATGCTGCAGGTTCACCGGAACTGCAGAATATGTATGAGCGAATGAACGCTGGCAGACGTCAGCTTGCACAGGTATATGGGGAAGATATGAAGGCAGTTATGACAATGAGTGCCTTAGGTCTGAAAGTTGAACATGATACCGTAAAGATGACAACGGCAGCAGAAGATGTCAATGCAGCAACAAAGACAATCCATGATGCAACAGCAGAAACATCCAGTATTGCAGAGGAAGTAAGAAATGCCCATGAGGGTCTGACCAATACAATTATTGATGTATCAGAGAAAACTACTGATATTTATAAGAAGATAGAGAATGGCCAGGAAGAACTGACAGCTATCCGGGATTTATCCAAAGATGCAATCTCAGAATCCACAGAAATGAAGAAAAATATGGATGCATTGATGGATGTTATCAATCATATGAATGAAGTCATTGAAGGCATCAATGCAATTTCCGAACAGACCAACCTGCTGGCATTGAACGCATCAATCGAGGCAGCAAGAGCAGGAGAAGCAGGAAAGGGATTTGCTGTTGTAGCGGAAGAAATCCGTCAGCTGGCAGAGGGAACCAAGCAGTTAACCGGAAATATGGGTGAATTCGTAGAAGGAATCCGCGATGCTTCTGAGAAGAGTTCTAAGAGTGTGGATGTTGCAATTACATCTCTTGACAATATTGATCAGAAGATTAATGCTGTATGGAATATTAATGACGAGAACAAGAAAAATGTTGGAACCATCAGCGAATCGATTGGTTCCCTTGCTGGTATCAGTGAAGAAATCAGCAGCTCCATGAATGTGCTGGAAACCCAGGTGTCCTGTATTGAGGACCAGTGCAGTAATCTCAGCAATGATGCAGAATTGCTGACCGTTATAAATGTAAATTTAAAAGGTTCGTTAGAACCATTAACCCAGGTTGAAACGGGTATGGATAATGTGGCGAAGGTTATAGGAGAAATGAGCCGTGATGCATTTTACCGTATGGATAATGCAGTTTTTGATACTTATGTACAAAAAGCAATGGAAGCACATAGGGCATGGCTTGAGACTTTACATACCATGGTAACTGAGAAGAATGTCCTTCCGTTACAATTTGATGATACAAAATGCGGCTTTGGTCATTTTTACCATTCCATGCATCCGGAAAATCCGGCAATTGCACCGGCCTGGAATGCGCTGGCAGAGAAACACAGAAGATTCCATGGCTATGGAAAAGAAGTGCAGCAGGCACTGTTCGATGAAAATGCGGAAAGAGCAGAAGAAATTTATCAGGAAGCAGAGAAATGCTCAAATGAATTACAGAATGATTTTGCTTCAATTTTAAATATTTCTGCAGGATTATCCCAGAACGGACAGAGTGTGTTTGCGTAAACAGAAAGTAAGAAAAGGATATTTTATGCCTGAATTTTTTGAAAACAATGAAATGGAAGAAAGAGTCATCCTGGTTGGCGTAAGCAGCCAGGATGGCGATGATACAGAAGACTCCCTGGATGAATTGGAGGAGCTGGTGAAGACTGCCGGAGCAGTAACGGTGGGCAGGGTAATCCAGAACCGTCAGACAATACATCCGGGGCTTTATATTGGTAGCGGAAAAGTAGAAGATCTGCTGGATGAAATTGCATGGACCAATGCAACAGGAATTGTCTGCGATGACGAACTAAGCCCGGCACAGCTTCGGAATCTTTCGGATGCCCTGAACGTAAAAGTGATGGACAGAACCTTAATTATCCTTGATATTTTTGCTGCCAGAGCATCTACCAGTGAAGGAAAGATACAGGTGGAACTGGCACAGCTTCGTTACCGCATGAGTCGCCTTTCCGGCATAGGAAAGAGTATGTCAAGGCTGGGAGGAGGAATTGGAACGAGAGGTCCGGGAGAGAAAAAGTTAGAGGTAGACCGTCGTCTGATTGCATCAAGAATCAGCCAGCTCAAACGGGAGTTAGAGGAAGTGAAACGACACCGGGAAGTGAATCGTGTGGCAAGACAGCGGAATCATGTTCCAGTGGCAGCGATTGTAGGGTATACCAATGCCGGTAAATCAACCCTTTTAAATGCTCTGACCGGAGCTGGAATTCTTGCAGAGGATAAACTTTTTGCAACCTTAGACCCGACTACCAGAATGTTAGAACTTCCGGGAAGCCAGAAGCTTTTGCTTACGGATACGGTAGGGTTTATCCGGAAACTGCCGCATCATCTGATTGATGCCTTCCGTAGTACTTTAGAGGAAGCTAAGTATGCAGATTTTATCATTCATGTGGTGGATGCATCCAATCCACAGGCTGCCAAGCAGATGCATATTGTATATGAGACATTGCACCAGTTAGAGGTTACAGATAAAAAGATACTGACATTGTTTAATAAGCAGGATGCTATTACAGACCGGGAACCATTGCGGGATGGCAGGGCAGATATTACTTTACGGGTATCTGCAGCAAGAGGTGATGGACTAGAAGAACTGAAAGACTGCCTCGCCCGGATACTGCGGGAGAACAAACACTATCTTGAGACAGTGCTGCCATATGACAAGGGTGGATTGTTGCAGCAGATAAGAGAAACAGGAGAATTAATAGCAGAAGAATATCTGCCGGAGGGAATTCGTATAGAAGCATATGTACCTCCGGCGCTATTTGAGAAAATACATGCATGAGCAGATTGCCCCAGAACTGCTTGTATGCTAAAATAGGAGCAACAGGAGGTATTCCACATGACAATCTTAATAAAAGGTGGCCGCATTTTAGATCCGGCTACGAAAACAGATGATGTAATGGACCTTTTCATAGAAGATGGAGTCATTACCAAAAGAGGGAAAAATATCAAAAAAAAGGCAGAGAAGACTATTGATGCCAAAGGACTGTATGTAATGCCGGGACTCGTTGATATGCACGTGCATTTGCGGGATCCAGGATTTACCCATAAGGGCGATGTTGAAACAGAAACCCGTTCCGCAGCAAGAGGCGGATATACCACGGTACTTGCAATGCCAAATACCAAGCCGGTGGTAGATAATGCTGATGTGGTACGTTATGTACATCATAAGGCAGAAAGTGTCGGACTGGTGCATGTATTACAGGTTGGCGCTATAACAAAAGGACAGCAGGGAGAGGAATTAGCTGACATCAAAGAGATGGCGGAGGCAGGAAGCCCTGCAATCAGTGAAGATGGCAAATCAGTCATGAATTCACTTCTTGCAAGAGATGCCATGCTGGTAGCAAGAGACTGTAACATTCCGGTACTGTCACATTGCGAAGATAAGAATCTGGTTGGCTCCGGCGTGGTCAACGAGGATGAGAATGCAAAACGCTGGGGACTGGCTGGAATTACCAATTCCGTAGAAGATATCATGATTGCAAGAAATATCCTGTTATCCAAAGATACCGGTGCACACCTGCATCTTTGCCACTGCTCCACGAAGAATAGTGTAAACATGGTGAAATATGCCAAGTTAGAGCATATTCCGGTATCCGCAGAGGTATGTCCGCATCATTTTACACTGACATCAGATGATATGGCAGAGGGAGATACCAATTATAAGATGAATCCGCCACTCCGCCGGAAAGAGGATGTGGAGGCATTGAAAAAGGGACTTTCCGATGGAACCATGGAAGTCATTTCCACAGACCATGCACCGCATACCGCAGATGAAAAAAATAACAGCATGGTAAAGGCTCCGTTTGGAATCGTTGGAATGGAAACTGCAGCAGCACTGACTTATACAGAACTTGTGCTGGGTGGATACTTAACACCGATGCAGATGGTAGAGAAGATGAGCTATAACCCGGCACAGATTCTTCATTTGAAGAAGGGAACTTTGGAAGAGGGAAGTATGGCAGATGTCATGCTTTTTGATCCGGAATGCACTTATGCCATTGATAAGAACAAGTTCTGGTCGAAAGCAAAGAATACACCATTCCACGGTAGAAAAGTAACCGGTAAAGTAATGATGACTATCTGTGAAGGCAGAATTGTATATGATGCAGCAGAAGAATAAGAAAAAGAAAGGCTTAAAGATATGATTAACAAATTAATTAAAAAAATCGAGAAAACCCATGCACCAATCGTTGTCGGCTTAGACCCGATGTTAGATTATGTTCCGGAACATATTAAGGCAGCAGCATTTAAGGAGCATGGTGAGACTTTAGAGGGTGCAGCAGAAGCAATCTGGCAGTTTAACAAAGCAATTGTAGATGCCACTTATGATCTGATTCCTGCTGTAAAACCACAGATTGCCATGTATGAGCAGTTTGGAACAGAGGGTGTGAAAGCATATCAGAAGACAGTAGATTACTGCCACTCCAAAGACCTTGTGGTAATCGGAGATGTAAAACGTGGCGATATCGGTTCTACATCCGCAGCTTATGCAGTGGGACATCTTGGTAAAGTCCAGGTGGGAAGCAAAAAGCTTTCTGCTTTTGATGAAGACTTTGCAACCGTTAATCCATATCTGGGTTCAGACGGAATCAAGCCTTTCCTGGAAGTATGTAAAGAAGAGAAAAAAGGAATTTTTATTTTAGTTAAGACCAGCAATCCATCCAGTGGAGAATTCCAGGACAGATTAATTGATGGCAGACCACTGTATGAATATGTCGGTGAAAAGGTAGCGCAGTGGGGCGAAGAAGTCATGGGAGATAACTACAGCTATGTGGGAGCAGTAGTAGGAGCAACCTATCCGGAGATCGGAAAAGTCCTTCGTAAAGTAATGCCAAAGAGCTTTATCCTGGTTCCGGGATACGGTGCCCAGGGTGGAAAAGGAGCGGACTTAGTACATTACTTCGACGAAAACGGACTGGGTGCAATTGTCAATTCATCCCGTGGAATCATTGCCGCATATAAGCAGGAAACATATGCATCTTTTGGAGCAGAGCATTTTGCAGATGCATCCAGAGCAGCAGTAGAGGCAATGATAAAAGATATCGATGGAGCTTTACAGGCAAGATAGGAGAAGAAGATGGCAGAGAAGTTTAAAGAACAGGCGATTATTATCCGCCAGGAAGAAATTGCGGATGACATTTACAGTATGTGGCTGCGTACGGAAGAGATTGCAGCACATGCAAAAGCAGGTCAGTTTGTATCTGTATATTGTAATGAAGGAAGCAGGCTGCTTCCAAGACCAATCAGTATCTGTGAAATTGATAAAAAGGATAATGCCATCCGTCTGGTATACCGTAAAGTTGGAAAGGGAACAGAAGAGTTTTCCGGTATGCATACCGGCGGAATTCTTAATATAACAGGACCGCTGGGAAATGGATTTCCGAAGAAAGAAAAGAAAGCGTTCTTAATTGGCGGTGGAATTGGTATTCCACCAATGTTAGAGCTGGCAAAAGAATTGGACTGTGAAAAGCAGATGGTACTTGGCTTCCGGGATGAGCTTTTCCTGATGGATGAATTCCGTGAAGAAGGAGAAGTCTATGTGGCAACTGAGGACGGAAGTGCCGGGACAGAAGGAAATGTATTGGATGCCATCCGTGAAAATGGGCTGACAGCAGATATTATCTATGCCTGCGGACCAAAGCCGATGCTGGCAGCTATTAAGGAATATGCAAAAGAGAAACAGATTGAGTGCTGGATTTCCATGGAAGAACGTATGGCTTGTGGAATCGGAGCCTGCTTAGCCTGCGTGTGCCAGTCTAAGGACAAGGACCAACATTCCAATGTCAATAATAAACGTGTATGTAAAGAAGGACCGGTTTTCCGGGCTGAGGAGGTGGAACTTTAATGAATACAAGAGTGAATCTGGCAGGAGTATTATTGAAGAACCCGATTATGACAGCATCCGGAACCTTTGGCTCCGGTCAGGAATACAGTGAATTTGTAGATTTGAATAAACTGGGTGCAGTAGTGACAAAAGGTGTTGCCAATGTACCATGGCCGGGGAATCCGACCCCTCGTGTGGCAGAGGTGTATGGTGGAATGTTAAATGCTATCGGTTTACAGAATCCTGGTATTGATGTATTTGTACAGCGTGATATTCCGTTTCTTACCCACTATGACACACGCATTATTGTAAATGTATGTGGTAAAACAACCTCCGATTATATAGAAGTTGTGGAAAGACTCTCCGATCAGCCGGTAGATATGCTGGAAATCAATATTTCCTGCCCAAATGTCAAAGAAGGAGGTATTGCCTTTGGACAGAATGCAGCTTCTGTAGAAGAAATTACAAAAGAAGTGAAAAAATATGCAAGACAGCCGGTTATTATGAAATTGAGCCCGAATGTAACGGATATTACAGAGATGGCAAAAGCGGCAGAAGCAGGCGGAGCAGATGTAATTTCCCTGATTAATACACTGACTGGAATGAAGATTGATGTAAACCGCAGAAAATTTGCTTTGGCAAACAGAACTGGTGGGATGTCCGGACCGGCAGTGCATCCAATTGCAGTGCGTATGGTATATCAGGCAGCCCAGGCAGTGAATATTCCGATTATCGGAATGGGAGGTGTACAGAGCACGGAAGATGCATTGGAACTGATACTGGCAGGAGCAACCGCAGTATCTGTGGGAACTGCAAACTTTACTAATCCTACCGCAACGATTGATATTATCAATGGTATACAGGATTATATGGAAAATAATGGAGTTGAAGATATCAATGAACTGATTGGTGCAGTCACTGATTAATGGGACTGTTTTTGGTGCTGCCGGAGAGATAAAATGATGTCCAGGGATAAAATGTAAGTAATGTAATTGCCAGAAAGGATAGAAACAGTGGAAAAGATTTGGAATTTCTTTGAAAATCTTGATGAACTTGTATATGTCTCAGATGTTGATACATATGAACTCGTGTATATGAACCGGAAAACACGGGAAAACTTTGGATTTCAGACCCAGGAGGAAATAAAAGGAAAGAAATGTTATGAGGTGATGCAGCATAATGCCGCCCCTTGTAGTATGTGCAATAATCAGGAACTGGTAGAAGGTGAGTTTAAAGAATGGAAGTATTATAATCCGGTTCTTGGCAAACATCTGTTGTTGAAGGATACTATGCTGGAACAGGATGGTCGACGTTACCGGGTAGAAATTGCACTGGATGTCAGCAACGAAGAAAAACAGGGAAGTCTGATTCAAAACTATGAAAATATGGAGGCTATTATAAATGAGGGCATAAGAATTTCGTTAAATGCCCCTACATCAGAACAGTCGCTGGAAATTATCCTGGAATATCTTGGAAAGGCATTGAATGGAGAACGTACCTATATTTTTGAAAAAAACTTATTGGGAAATGACGATAACACCTATGAATGGGTAGCGAATGGTATCAGGCCTGAGAAAGATAATTTGCAGAATGTTCCGGCTGAAGTATGCGAGAACTGGTACCGCAATTTTAGGGAAGGCAAAAATATTATCATTGGTAATCTGGAAAATATACGTGAGAGTGATCCACTGCAGTATGAGAATCTGAAACAACAGAATATTTCAACGCTGGTAGTAGTTCCACTGTATGAAGGTCAGAAAATCATCGGTTTTTATGGAGTTGATAATCCTCCCGAAAAAATGTTGGATTATACTTCTAATATGCTTCAGATTATGGGATATTTTATTGTCTCCAGCATCAGAAGGCGTAATCTGGTGCGGGAATTGGAACGGATGAGCTATAGTGACCAGCTTACGAAACTTGGAAACCGGTTCGCCATGGAACAGTATGTTACAGATGCATCAGGGACTTCATGCTTTGGTGTGGTGTATTGCGATATTACAGGACTGAAAAGGGTAAATGATACTTTAGGTCATCAGGCAGGTGACCAGCTCATTCTGCGTGCCGGCGAATTACTCCGTGAGGAATTTTCAGACTATGGACTGTTCCGTATTGGAGGGGATGAACTTCTGGCACTGTGTGCAGGTATCGGAGAAGAGGAACTGAAGCAGCGGATAGAACGTATGAAGGCTGGCATGAAGAAAAAGGATGTAGTAATGGCAGTCGGATCAGTATGGCAGGAAAGCTGGGAGCGTGGATTTGACCTCTTGCTGATGGAAGCTGAACGCAGAATGTATCAGGAAAAAGCAGCTTATTATAATAATGCCGGTATAGACCGGCGCCATTAAGAAAAATGCATTGAGGTTTTCAGGGAAGTATGGTAGCATAAGAAATTAGGTAAAAGAAAAAAGTGATATTTCACTGTTGACATATTCAGGAGGTTTCATACATGGAAGCATATAAGAAAGAGTTTATTGAATTTATGGTGGAGAGTGAGGTTTTGAAATTTGGTGACTTCACATTAAAGAGTGGAAGAAAGTCTCCATTCTTTATGAATGCAGGTGCATATGTAACCGGTTCACAGTTATCCCGCCTTGGAGAATATTATGCAAAAGCAATTCACGACCACTATGGTACCGATTTTGATGTGCTGTTTGGACCGGCATATAAGGGAATTCCGCTTTCTGTTGCAACAACAATCGCATTCAGCCGTCTTTATGGCAAAGAGATTCGTTACTGTTCTAACCGTAAAGAAGTAAAAGACCATGGCGATACCGGAATTTTGCTTGGAAGCAAAATCAAAGATGGTGACCGTGTTGTTATTATTGAGGATGTAACGACATCCGGAAAATCTATTCAGGAGACATTCCCAATCATTCAGGCACAGGGAGATGTAACCATTCTTGGACTGATGGTATCCTTAAACCGTATGGAAAAAGGACTTGAGACAGACAAATGCGCATTGGATGAGATTCAGGAGAAATATGGTTTTCCTGCAAATGCAATTGTCAGCATGGCAGATGTGGTAGAGTGTTTATACAACCGTCCTTGTCAGGGCAGGCTTATCATTGATGATAAGATGAAAGAAGCAATTGATAAATATTATGAGCAGTATGGGGCAAAATAAACAGCAAAAATGAAATGGGGAAAAGGAATTGAGTCAGAAGACGAGAAAACTGCTTCGTATCGGAGCATGGATTTTATTCGTAATATATCTGGGTCTGCTTTGCTATTTCCTGTTCTTCTCAGAAATGATGGGAAGAACCTATTCCGAAAGAAGCTACCATTATAATCTTATGCCCTTAAAAGAAATCAAGCGGTTTATTATTTACCGGAAGGTACTGGGGACGAAAGCAGTCTGCTTTAACCTTCTGGGAAATATTGTCGCTTTTATTCCTTATGGAATGCTGCTGCCATTACTGGCACATAATCAGAGAAAGTTCTACCGGATAGTGCTTTTGAGTTTTGACTTCAGCCTGCTGGTGGAACTGGTACAGCTTGTATCCAAGGTAGGAAGCTTTGATGTAGATGATCTGATTTTAAATACCATCGGCGGGGCAATTGGATATGTTGGATTTTTGCTGGCAAATCATATCCGGTGTCACAAATTTGAGCAGAAAGAATAGACTTCGGTACAATATGGTATCGGGAGAAAGAACATGAGAAAAAGACGAAGAGGATACAGAAAATATAAATTTACAGAAAAAACACTTTCGAAAAGAGGAATTACAGCACTTGTTCTGGCATTACTGTCACTGGTCAGTTTTGTGGTGATGGTAGTTCTTGCATTCAGAAGTGCCGGTAATTTAAGCATATACATAGCCTGCTATGGAATCCTCGCTTTTTTTGCAGCATTAGCCGCAGTGATTCTTGCAATTATAAGCCTGAAGGAGGAAAATTCATTTCGCAGCATTCCGTATGCTGCTACATTTTTCTCGATTTTTTCACTGCTTATCTGGATAGCTGTCTATGCAGGCGGTATTCTGTTGTAGGCAAAATTAGAAATATAAAGGATATAAAGTATGGAATATCAGAATTTAAACGCAGAAGAAAGAGAAGCAATTACAGAACGACTGGATTTGGTAACGGAACGGATACATGAACTTGCGGCAGAACCGGAGGTTTGTGAGCCGTTCCGTGCTTATTTTAAAGGAACGGCAGCATTTATTGTAAAAACGGAAGAAGTATTGCGGCAGGTATTAAATGACAGCTTCTGCAGCCAGAGCAGGGAAACATTACAGAAGATAAATGAAGCATTGTATGAGGACATTTTGCCGGAACATTATAAAGAAAGCTATGCCAACCCGGATTATGCCTGTATAACCCTGGGCGAGGAATACGGTACACTGCTTAGTATGCTTTACGCAGAGCTTCGGAGCCTGATTCCTTATGCTTATGAGGGCGATGTGGAAGCCTATACCTGCTTCTGTGAATTGTTTATCCAGGTTTATACCTGTTTTAATGACGAAGAGGGAACAACCCCGAAAGAAGTGCAGCAGGCAATTTACTGGTTCTTCCACGATTATAGTGAATTGTTTACCGAGCGCAGCGTCTGTGAAATGGTAGATGCCAGCCGGGATTTCTTTACCCGGATAGTAATGGATTCTGATTTACAGGATTTAAAATACCTTTATTATTATGGAGAACCAGTCGGAGAAAATGAAATCCGTATGGCAGAGTATATGAACCAGCTTCCGCAGGAGAAGATTCAGGCAATGGCGGATACTTATACGGAAGGCTACCGGATTGGCTTTATTACCACCGGAAAAGACTTATCCATAAAATCTACCGTAAATGTGGAATATGCCATCGGAATGGAACGTATGGTGCGGGCAGCAATTGCTAATTTTGAGAAGATGGGATTAAAACCGACGATTTACCGGGATGCGTTTTCTTCCTTCCGTAACCGCGGCAATTCCAAGCGGGGCTGCTATGCGGCTTCTGTGAACCGTCAGTTTGATTATGACCATAAAGCAGATAAAGCAGTATATTTAGATAAAGCCTTTGTGGAACGCCGATTAGAGACACTCCGGACTGTATATGAAGATAAGAAAGAACTTGCAGCAGGCTACGCAGGTCCGGCAGTAATCGAAGTGTTCGGAGAACCGTTATTTGAACCGGAAAATAAAAAAACTGCCTGCCATTACAGCGACAAGCAGAATGAATTAAATGTCTATTATGCGTCACAGGCCGGGCAGATTACCAATCAGTATATTAAGGGAGAGGAAAGAAGCTTTACGATTATTGCTTATCCGCTCCCGCAGATTGGCAGCAACTTTGAAGAAATCTTTGATAAGACGGTAGAATTAAATACACTGGATTATACCCTGTACCGGGATATGCAGGCGAAAATTATTGAAGTATTAGACCAGGGAGTCAGGGCACATATCAGAGGAAAAGGCGATAACGAAACAGATATGACCGTGGAATTATACCGCCTTAAGAATCCACAGAAAGAGACTATCTTTGAAAATTGCGTGGCAGATGTCAATATTCCGGTAGGGGAAGTGTTTACTTCACCGGTGCTGACCGGAACCCACGGAGTACTGCATGTATCTTATGTCTATCTTAACGGACTCCGGTATGAGAACCTGAAAATGACGTTTAAAGATGGAAAAGTTGTGGATTACAGCTGCAGTAATTTTGACAGTGAAGAAGAGAACCATAAATATATTTATGATAATGTGCTGATGCACCATGATACGCTGCCGTTAGGGGAGTTTGCTATTGGAACCAACACCACGGCATACCGGATGGCAAAGGACTTTGATATTGCAGATAAATTGCCGATTCTGATTGCAGAGAAGACAGGTCCACATTTTGCAGTGGGAGATACCTGTTATTCCCAGGCAGAGGATACGCCGGTTTATAATCCGGATGGCAAAGAAATTGTGGCAAGGGATAATGAAATCTCAATTCTTCGGAAAGAAGACGAAAGTAAGGCATACTTTAACTGCCATACGGATATTACGATACCGTATGATGAATTAGACTGCATTTATATTGAACGGGCAGATGGCAGTACCGGGGATATTATAAGAGATGGCAGGTTTGTAGTACCGGGCACAGAAAAACTGAATGAGCCGTTGGAAAATAAGACTTCATTTCCGGCGTAAAACAGTGTATACTAAAAGGACAAGTATCTATGAGAAAAGGAGAAAGAAAATGGCAAAAGTAGGAATTGTAATGGGCAGTGATTCAGATATGCCTGTAATGGCAAAAGCAGCAGATATTTTGGAACAGCTTGGAATCGAGTATGAGATGACAATTATTTCCGCACATCGTGAGCCGGATGTATTTTTTGAATATGCAAAGAGCGCAGAGAGCAAAGGATTTAAAGTAATTATCGCAGGCGCAGGAATGGCGGCGCATCTTCCTGGAATGTGTGCAGCAATCTTCCCTATGCCGGTAATCGGAATTCCGATGCATACCACATCCTTAGGCGGAAGAGATTCTCTTTATTCTATCGTACAGATGCCGACCGGTATTCCGGTAGCAACCGTTGCAATCAATGGTGGCGCAAATGCAGGAATTCTTGCAGCAAAGATTCTTGCAACATCAGATGATGCATTATTGGCACGATTAAAAGAATATTCTAAGAATTTAAAAGAGCAGGTAGAAGCAAAGGATAAGAAGCTTCAGGAAGTCGGCTACAAAGAATACATGAAATAGCAGGCGTAAGTGAGTCAGTATGCCTTTATCGTTGACGAGCGGCGAAATCATTAGATAAGAATAGTGAAATAGAGGAAAAAGAAAAGGGTAGAGAGAAAAAAGTTTTAAAAATAAGGTTGAGGAGAATACGAATGAAAACAACACTGATTATTATGGCGGCAGGCATTGGCTCCCGTTTTGGCGGCGGAATTAAGCAGCTTGAGAAAATGGGACCAAATGGCGAGATTATTATGGACTATTCCATTTATGACGCGGTGGACGCAGGTTTTGATAAGGTTGTATTTATCATTCGCAAGGATATTGAGGCGGATTTTAAAGAAATCATTGGAAACAGAATCGGAAAACAGGTAGAAGTAGATTATGTATTCCAGGATATCAATGATATACCGGAAGGCTTTACAGTGCCGGAAGGCAGAACAAAACCATGGGGAACCGGTCAGGCAGTATTATGCTGCAAAGGCGTAGTGAAGGAACCATTTTTAGTCATCAATGCAGATGATTATTACGGAAAAGAAGCATTTGTAAAGATGCATGATTTTCTGGTAAATCATGAAGAGGATAAGGAAAGATTCCGCCTTGGAATGGCTGGATATATCCTGAAGAACACACTGAGTGATAACGGAACCGTTACCCGTGGTGTCTGTGTGGTAGATGAAAAGAGTGGCTATCTTGAAAAAATTTTAGAGACACACAGCATCTATGCCGATGAAAAAGGAAAAGTACATTGTGAAGAAGCTGATGTGGCAGAATGGATTCACCCGGATGTAAATGTATCTATGAACATGTGGGCTGGCTATCCGGATTTTATTGATTATCTGGAAGAGGGCTTCCGTGAGTTCTTGGCACATATTGAAGACAATCCGATGAAGAAAGAGTATCTGCTGCCAAATATTGTGGAATTGCTTTTGAATCAGGATAAGGCAACCGTAAAAGTTTATGAGACAGCAGACCGCTGGTTTGGAGTTACTTATTTAGAGGACAAACCATTTGTTGTGGATTCCATCCGCGGACTGATTAAAGACGGTGTCTATCCGGAAAATCTTTGGGCATAGAATTGGAGGATTGTAACATGAAAAAGAAGAGAATTGTGATTGCATTAGGACATGAAGCATTGGGAACAACACTTCCGGAACAGAAGAAAGCAACCAAGCTTACCGCAAAAGCAATCGGAGATTATATTAAGGATGACTGTCAGGTAGTTCTTTCCCACAGCAATGGACCACAGGTGGGAATGATACATACTGCAATGGCTGAATTCGCAAGAATTTATCCGGAATATACTGCTACTCCGATGTCTGTCTGCTCTGCTATGAGTCAGGGCTATATCGGATACGATTTGCAGAATGCCATTCGTACCGAATTATTAAACCGTGGAATTTACAAACCGGTATCTACTGTTTTAACACAGGTAACCGTAGACCCATACGATGAAGCATTTTATCATCCAACCAAAATTATCGGCCGTGTCATGACAGAGGAAGAGGCAGAAGCAGAAGAGAAGAAAGGGAACCATACGGTAAAACAGGGCGATGGATACCGCCGTATCGTAGCAGCTCCAAAGCCAATGGACATCGTAGAAATTGATGCCATCCGTGCACTTTCCGATGCAGACCAGGTAGTAATTGCCTGTGGTGGTGGCGGTATTCCTGTATTAGAGCAGGATAATAATCTAAAAGGTGCCAGCGCAGTCATTGAAAAAGACCTTGCAGCAGGCAGACTTGCAGAGCTTTTAGATGCTGACCAGCTCATTATCTTAACTAGTGTAGAGCGGGTATGCTTAAATTATGGTACAGCCAATGAACAGCCATTGGATGAGATGACCGTAGAAGAGGCAAAACAGTATATGGACGAGGGACAGTTTGAAGAAGGAACCATGCTTCCGAAGATTCAGGCAGCAATCGATTACATCGGCAATTCTGCAGTCCGTTCCGTACTGATTGCAAACTTAGAGGAAGCATTAGATGGTGTCAGCGGATTAAAGGGAACTTTGATTCATAAGTAAGATGATATAGGGAAATGTGAGGGAATCTATGAGAACATCAGAAAGAAGCACATTCCATAAGGGCAGCAGGCACTCGGCAGTTACCGTATGCCTGTTGCTTGTTATGTGTCTGGTATTTCTGACCGCTTGCGGGAAGGATAAAAAAGACGATACAGTTGCGAATGTGAATACCGAAGAAACATTAACAAATACAGAGGTACCAACAACAGAAAATGTAATTGACACCGAAGAAGTTGTAGATACGGAAACAGAAACAGAGACGGAAACAGAGCATGTTCCGGCAGTATTGAATCCGGATACGGTAGTTTATGCAGAAGAGACTGTTTATACGACAACAAGAGTCAATGTGAGGGTAGAACCTTCTACCGATGCAGAGGTTTATAAGAAATTATCTGCGGGAAAAGAACTTACCCGCACTGCAAATGATGGAAGCTGGAGCCAGGTTTCATTGGATGAAGGAACTTATTATATAGCATCCGATTATCTGACCACAGAGAAGCCGCAGGAGCCGGTAGCATTGACTGGAAGTGCGGGAACCGGAATTACATCCGGAAGCGGTGGACATGTCATCTGCATTGACCCGGGACATCAGAGCAGAGGAGACAGTACACCGGAGCCGGTAGCACCGGGATCTTCTGAGACCAAGGCAAGAGTAACCGGAGGAACATCCGGCGTTGCAACCGGACAGACAGAGTATCAGCTTAATTTATCCGTCAGCTTAAAATTGCGGGATGAACTGGTTGCAAGAGGTTATACCGTAGTCATGACAAGAGAAACCAATGATGTGAATCTCAGTAACAGCGAGCGGGCAGCCATTGCAACCAATGCGGGAGCAGAAGCATTTGTCCGTATACATGCCAACGGATCTACCAACAGCGGAGCCAATGGGGCTATGACAATCTGCCAGACGGCGTCCAATCCGTATGTAGGAAGCTTTTACAGCCAGAGCCGTTCTCTTTCCCAGAATATACTGGATAGTCTGTGTGCACAGACCGGTGCAAAGAAGGAATATGTGTGGGAGACTGATACCATGAGTGGAATTAACTGGAGTACCGTACCGGTAACAATTGTTGAAATGGGATATATGACAAATCCCACCGAAGATTCCAATATGGCAACGGACTCTTATCAGACTCAGATTGCACAGGGAATCGCCAATGGGATTGATGCTTATTTTGCCGGTAATTAGGCAAGATAATTAATGACAGCAAAGAGAATGAGATCTTCTTTTGGAGAAGCATTTGCAATGCTGTGGGACTCTCCGCTTTTGCAGACGCAGGTATCACCGGCTTCTAAAGCAACGATGGTTCCGTTATCGTCATAGGCTGCATGACCGGAGAGAATGGTGATGATTTCTTCTTCCCCTTCATGCATATGCTTTCCGAGAGAACAGCCCGGTCTTAAGATGAGTTTTGCAATCATCTTGGCTGGGCTTTCATAGTCTATAGGATTGACGGAACGGATAATCTCAACAGTGCCGGTTCCGCCTTTCATATTTTCGTTAAAAATATGTTTTAATTCAGATGCTCTATGATACATATATTACCTCCTGAATAGTTGTGCTATGCATTACAGTATAGTCAGTGAGCAGTCAAATGTAAATATGTATTGTGATAGAAAATTATTGTCAATAAGAATGAAAAAGAAATACAGGAGACCTTTATGAATTTATTATCAGCAGAGAATATAACCAAGACATTTACCGGAAGAAAGTTATTTTCCAATGCCTCCTTTTATTTGCAGGAAGGAGAGAAAGTCGGAATTGTGGGAATTAACGGAACCGGAAAATCCACTTTACTGAAAATGCTGGCAGGCTTAGAGGAGCCGGATGCCGGAGAAATCACCAAGGCAAATCATGCGGTAATCCGCTATCTTCCGCAGATGCCGGAATTTGGAGAAGAAGAGACTGTTTTAGAAAGCGTACTGGTAACGGCACACCGGAAGAATCAGGCAGATGCTTCCGGGGAAGATTATCAGATGTGGAATTTAGAGAGCAAGGCGAAGTCCATGCTCACAAGACTTGGTGTATATAATTTTGAAGAAAAGACGAAAAACTTATCCGGTGGAGAAAGAAAACGTCTGGCTCTTGTGGCAGTACTTTTAACACCCTGCGATATTCTGCTGTTAGACGAGCCTACCAACCACCTGGATGCAGATATGGCAGAGTGGCTGGAAGGGTATTTAAAGGGCTTTAAGGGAACACTGATTATGGTAACCCATGACCGGTATTTTCTGGACAGCGTATGTAACCGTATTGCAGAAATTGATAAAGGCTCCATTTACAGTTATCAGGAAAATTATTCCGGTTATCTGAATCTGAAGCAGGAGCGTATGGATATGGCAGTTGCCGGGGAACGGAAGCGGCAGTCCATCCTTCGCAAGGAGATAGCCTGGATGCAGCGGGGCGCAAGGGCAAGGTCTACCAAGCAGAAAGCCCATATCAAACGTTATGAGAATCTTAGAGACCAGTCGGGACCACAGTTTGATAAGCAGGTGGAATTAAGCTCGGTTTCCAGCCGTATGGGAAAGACGACGGTAGAGCTTCATCATATCAGTAAATCCTATGGAGAAAAAAAGCTGATTGAGGATTTTTCCTATATCTTTCTTAAGAATGACAGAGTCGGATTTGTGGGACATAATGGATGCGGTAAGACCACTTTGATGAAGATTATCGATGGCAGGGTAAAGCCGGATGCCGGAGAACTGGTTATCGGACAGACCATAAAGATAGGCTATTATTCCCAGGAGATTGAAAAGGATGCATCGGCGGGAGTTGCCTATATGGATCCGTCTTTAAAGGTTATTGAATATATCCGCAATACTGCAGAATATGTCCGGACAGAGGATGGACTGGTATCCGCATCAGCCATGTTGGAGCGTTTCTTATTCCCACCGGAAGAACAGTATGGCGTTATCGGAAAACTTTCCGGTGGAGAAAAGCGGAGACTGAATCTGCTTCGTGTATTGATGGAAGCACCGAATGTACTGATTTTGGACGAGCCGACCAATGATCTTGATATTACCACACTGGCAATCTTAGAGGATTATCTTGATAATTATGATGGAATCGTCATTACAGTATCCCATGACCGGTATTTCCTTGACCGTATCGCAAAGCGGATTTTTGCATTTGAACAGGGAAACATAAGACAGTATGAGGGCGGTTATACGGATTATCTTGCCAAGCGGCCGGAGGATGAGACAGCAGTGGGAAATGCAGGCACAGAGACTTCCGGGAAGAAAGCAGACCAGACGGAAAACGCAGATGCCACAGAGAATGCCGAAAAGAAGGATTCCAGGGCGACCTGGAAGAGCGGCAGGAAGTTGAAATTTACCTGGCAGGAGCAGAAGGATTATGAGACCATTGAGGACGATATTGCAGCTTTGGAAGCAAAGTTAGAAGAACTGGATGAGAAGATGGGAAGCTTTGCCAGTGATTTTGTAAAGTTAAATGAGCTGACCCAGGAGAAGATAAAAGTGGAAGATGAATTAGAGCATAAGATGGAACGCTGGGAGTATTTAGAAGAACTGAATGCCAGGATAAAGGCTCAGGACAAGTAGGAGATAAGGCTATGGAGAAGGAAAAAAACAGTAAGAATATTATGGATTATGCAACGGTTACACTCTTAGATGCAGAGAATGCCATTGAAATCATCGACCAGACAAAGCTGCCGGGAACGATAGAACTGATCCGGTTAAAGAGTGCACAGGAAATCTGGGATGCCATTTATTTATTAAAAGTCCGTGGCGCACCGGCAATTGGTGTAGCAGCAGGCTTTGGCATTTATCTTCTGGCAAAAGAAATTGAAACAGAGGATTATGAAGTCTTTTATGAAACTTTTCAGAAACAGAAAGAATATCTGAATTCTTCCCGCCCGACCGCAGTCAATCTTTCCTGGGCATTAAACCGGATGGAGAGGGTCTGCATTGCAAATAAAAATAAGCCGGTTGCAGAGATAAAAGAATTGCTTCATAAAGAAGCCCTTGAGATTCAGGAAGAAGATATCCGGGTCTGCAAAAGTATCGGAGAACACGGGCTGACATTGGTGAAGCCGGGTGATGGTATTTTGACCCATTGCAATGCCGGACAGCTTGCCACCAGTAAATATGGAACTGCTACAGCACCGATTTATCTGGGGGAGGAAAGAGGTTATCATTTTCATGTATTTGCAGATGAGACAAGACCTCTTTTGCAGGGGGCGAGACTTACTTCTTTTGAACTGCATGCAGCAGGGGTGGATGTGACCCTGATTTGTGATAATATGTCTGGCGCCGTTATGAAACAGGGACTGGTACAGGCAGTATTTGTAGGCTGCGACCGGGTGGCAGCCAATGGAGACACCGCAAATAAAATCGGAACCTCCGTTGTGGCAACGGTAGCAAAGCGGTATCATGTACCTTTTTATGTCTGTGCACCGACCTCTACCATTGACTTAAATACAGCAACCGGAGATGATATCTGCATTGAAGAGCGTCCGGCAGAGGAAGTGACGGAGATGTGGTATCAGGAGCGGATGGCACCGGAAGGCGTCAAAGTATACAATCCGGCATTTGATGTGACAGATCACGATTTAATAAGCGGAATTGTAACAGAGTATGGAATCGCAAGAGAGCCATATACGGAGAGCTTAAAAGAAATCCTTTCGAAGAGAAATGCATAAGGTATCAATTTTTGTGCAAACTGATATCTTGAAAAGTATCTATCAGTAAGGTATGATAGTAATAATGAGGTTTTAATAAAAATATAGGCGGTGTCGATTACGTACACCGCCTGTTTAGCGGAAAGAGGGAATAGAAATGGCAATAAAGTTTCAGAAAGAGCCAATGAATGCACATTCATCCATAAAGCATGTAATCGGCGTAGTCAGCGGTAAAGGTGGTGTTGGAAAATCTTTTGTCACAGCATCCATGGCAGCCGCTATGCGTAAGAAAGGTTATGAAGTAGGTATTATGGATGCCGACATTACCGGACCATCCATTCCAAAGATGTATGGAATTCACGGAAAAGCAGTCGGAGATGGAAAAGAGATTCTTCCGGCAGTGGCAGAAGACGGAACCAGGATTATGTCTGTAAATTTATTGGTTGATACAGAAGAAACACCGGTTGTATGGCGTGGACCAGTCGTTGCCGGCGTAGTAAAGCAGTTCTGGAGTGACGTGGTATGGGGTGACATTGATTACCTTTTCGTAGATATGCCACCGGGAACCGGAGATGTTCCACTGACTGTATTTCAGTCTCTTCCGGTAGAAGGAATCATTATCGTAACTTCTCCGCAGGAACTGGTTCAGATGATTGTAAAGAAAGCATATAACATGGCAGGGATGATGAATGTTCCTGTCCTTGGAATCGTTGAAAATTACAGCTATTTAAAATGTCCGGATTGTGGAAAAGAGATTTCCTTATTTGGAGAAAGCCATATTGATGAAATCGCAGCAGACCTTGATTTGTCCGTTCTTGGAAAACTTCCATTGGATCCGGCATATGCAAAAGCTGCCGATGCAGGACAATTTTATACTATGGACAACCCATATATTGCCAAAGCAATTGAGACGTTGGAACAAATTTAGATAATAACAGGTAATCTGCCATTTCGGTGGGTTACCTGTTTTATGCGGGAAATAAAAAATATGTTTCCCGTAGTTAAAGCGGATGCAGCATAGCAACAGAAAAATGCATGAAAAGCACCGCAGACGTGGAAAATAAAATTCCACGGATATCAAACATTATATTTTAAGGAGGAGCTTTCGTTATGAACGAACGAAAAGACGCAATTCGCGACGCACGGACACTTGGTGTTCCAAAGATGCTGTTGTTAGGACTTCAGCACATGTTCGCAATGTTTGGCGCAACCATTCTTGTGCCGATTCTGGTGAACAGCTATTTTAAGGGAGAAGGCCTTTCCGTACAGGTTACTTTAATCTGTGCTGGTCTTGGAACTTTATTCTTCCACCTTTGTACCAAATTAAAAGTACCTGCATTCTTAGGTTCATCCTTTGCATTCTTAGGAGGATTTTCTACGATTGCACAGTTGGATACCGGAGTCTTTGCAGACATGACCATGGGAGAGAAGCTTCCATATGCCTGTGGTGGTATTGTTGTTGCAGGAGCTTTATATCTGATTCTTGCACTTGTTATCAAAGTCGTAGGAGTAAAGAAAGTAATGCGTTTCCTGCCACCTGTTGTAACAGGACCAATCATCATCTGTATCGGCCTTTCCCTTGCACCATCTGCAGTAAACAATGCATCCACCAACTGGATTCTTGCACTGATTGCACTGGCAGTTATCATTATCTTTAACATCTGGGGAAAAGGAATGTTCCGCATTATCCCAATTCTTTTAGGTGTTGTCATTTCCTATGCAGCAGCACTGATTATGCAGGCAGCAGGACTGACTAATCCGGATGGAAGTGCTATCTTAAACTTTACCGAAGTAGCATCTGCAAGCTGGGTAGGACTTCCTCCATTCCAGTTATGCAAATTTAACCTGACTGCAATCTTGGTTATGGCACCAATCGCACTGGCAACTATGATGGAGCATATCGGAGATATGTCTGCAATTTCTGCAACTGTTGGTGAGAACTTCATCGAAGATCCGGGACTTCACAGAACCTTAATCGGTGACGGACTTGCAACCGCATTTGCAGGTATGGTTGGTGGTCCTGCAAATACTACATATGGTGAGAATACCGGTGTATTGGAATTAAGCCGTGTGCATGACCCTAGAGTGATCCGTATTGCAGCTGTATTTGCAGTTATATTAAGCTTTATTCCGAAAATGGCTGAAATCATTGGCTCCATGCCATCTGCAATCATCGGTGGTGTCAGCTTCATGCTTTATGGTATGATCTCTGCAATCGGTGTCAGAAACGTAGTAGAAAATCACGTTGATTTTACCAAATCCCGTAACTTAATCATTGCAGCAGTAATCTTAGTCAGCGGACTTGGATTTTCCAATGGACTTACCTTTACCATTGCAGGAACCAGCATTACCTTAACCGGACTTGCAATCGCAGCTTTAGCCGGAATTATCTTAAATGCAATCTTACCTGGTAAAGATTATCATTTCGGAGATGATCCAAAGGCAGATGCCAACCGTGGACTTGACATGAATCCGATTCAGGAAGAAGATATTCAGTAAGTAATAAAAAGCAATTTATGTAGAAAGAAACAGGTCATATTCAGCTTGTGAGGGCTGGGATGACCTGTTTTGCGTTGCTTGGGAATGGCTGGAGTTTAGTTTTTTAATATTTCATTAAGTTGTTTCGAAATCAAAGGAAACACGGTATACTATAAGCAGCAGTAAAAGTGATGAAAACGTACGGAAAGAAGAGGAACATATCATGTTAGAACAGTTATTACATATAGATGGGCAGATTTTATTATGGATACAGGAGTATCTGCGATTCCCGGCACTGACTTCCGTGATGAAGGATATTACAAATCTTGGAAATGCTGGAATCTTATGGATTCTGATAACCATTGTGCTTTTGTTGGACAAGAAGACGAGGAACGTAGGCTATATGTCGGCACTGGCTTTAATTGGTTCGTTAATTGTAGACAATATTTTACTTAAAAATCTGGTGGCAAGAACCAGACCCTATGAAGTGGTTGATGGATTGAAGCTTTTAATTGAAAAGCAGCCAGATTATTCTTTCCCATCGGGACATACCGGAAGTTCTTTTGCATCAGCAATTGTATTATGGAAAGAGCTTCCTAAAAAATATGGAGTAATGGCATTAATTGTAGCTGTTCTGATTGCATATTCACGGTTATATGTAGGGGTGCATTATCCGTCGGATGTGTTGGCAGGAGTGGTGATTGGAACCGTACTGGCGTTAGTTTCGGTATGGCTGGTAAAAAAGATTCAGGGACAGAAGAAACTTGTGAAATAAAAAATGTTTCTAAACCGGATGAGAAAAAAGTAGAGTCAGGAAACAGACTCAAGGCAGGAGGAGAAGGATGGAATTACAGCAGGCGGTGGAATTATCAAAGCGGGTTCAAAATGAAATCAAAAAAAGCGTAAAAGGAAAAGATGATTGTATCCGGAAGGCATTCTGTGCAATTTTAGCAGGAGGACATATTTTAATTGAAGATGTACCGGGAGTGGGAAAGACAACGCTGGCACTGGCTTTTTCGAGGGCATTGTGCCTTGAAAATCACAGGGTACAGTTTACACCGGATGTACTGCCGGCAGATATTTTGGGATTTTCTATGTATGATAAGGAGCAGTGCGGCTTTTATTATCATCCGGGTGCAGTCATGTGCAATCTGTTTTTGGCAGATGAAATCAACCGGACTTCTCCAAAGACCCAGTCAGCCCTGTTAGAGGTTATGGAAGAGGGAAAAGTGACGGTAGATGGCATCAGTCATCCGGTTCCGAAACCATTTCTTGTAATGGCAACCCAGAATCCGAAGGGAAGTGCCGGGACACAGATGCTGCCGGAATCCCAGTTAGACCGTTTCATGATTTGTATGAGCATGGGATACCCGGATTTGAAAAGTGAGATTGAGATTGCCAAAGGAAAGAGCATCGGACAGAGCTATGAGAGCATAGAAGGTGTGATGACAGGGGCGCAGCTGCAGGCAATGAAAGAAACCGTAGAAAATATTTTTATACATGACAGAATTTATGAATATATGATGGCGCTGATTCATGCCACCAGAAAAAATCCTTATATTGAGCTGGGCGTCAGTCCGCGTGGAATGGTGGCTCTGACGAAAATGGTGCGTGCCAATGCATTTTTAAATGAGAGAGATTATGTGATTCCGGCTGATGTAGAGGATGTTTTTTATGATGTCACAAAGCATAGAATCGTATTAAATACCAAAGCACGGGTCACCGGGGTGTCCGGGGAAGCAGTTCTTGAAAAAATTATGGAAGATACCACAAAACCAACTTCATTTAAGGGAAAAGAGTAGCCTATGGCAACAGGACTGATACTTGTACTTATTGTTGGTGCATTAGGATATCTTGGAACCATTTATACCAGCCCGGCATTGATACTTTTGTCGATTTGCTGCGGAGTAATGCTGTTTTTAGGCTATGGCTATATTTTATATATGATGCTTCGGGTAAAATGCCGGATTCAGATTCCGATTGTTATGGCAGAGCAGGAAGAAGGCGTTATGATCTGTGCGGTGACGGAAAACCGGAGCAGGCTGCCATTGCCGAAGGTGGTATACCGGATCGATTATCAGAACTCCTTTGGCAGGAAAAAGAGAAAGTTATCCATACAGACGGCAGCGGATGCAAAGAGCAGCAGCCGGATGAGCGTGGAGGTAGCAGCAAAAAGCAGTGGAAATTATACATTCCGGCTGGTTCGGGTAAGATTTTATGGCCTGCTTGGAATCGGCTATCTGACCAGGTATGTGCGCTATGAGGAACGGCTTTCCATTATGCCAAAGATAACACCGGTAATGATAGAGGTGGGATTAGCTTCCCGGTATTTTCAGGGAGAATCGGAAGTATATGATGATAAAACCGGGGGAGATGACGTATCTGAGGTATTTCAGATCCGTTCCTTTCAGCCGGGAGATAAAATCCAGAATATTCACTGGAAATTATCGGCAAAAGAAGAGGAATTAATGGTACGGGAAAACAGTCTTCCAATGGGCTGTCCGGTGGTGATTCTTCTTGACATCAGCGGAGGACAGAAAGAGACGGAGAAGCAGAGAAACCACTTTTTTGAAATGGTAATTTCGATTTCTTTTGGACTGGTGGAAAAGCAGTGCCCTCATTATATCGCATGGTATGATGAAAAGGAACATGACCTCATCCGGGTAAGGGTAGATAAGGAAGAGAAGGTATATTATTTTATTCTGCTTTTGTATGGAGCGGTTCAGAGCCGGGAAAAGATGGATATTGCACTTTTATATCAGGAGAAATACCGGGGTGAGACAGCAGTTACAAAGATAGAAATGAACCTTGCAGGAAAACTTATTGTGGCAGGAACGGAAATAGAAGATTTCGCAAAAGCGGAGATTAGAGTATGAGAAAAAAGAAGAAAACATATGCATCGGTTATGAAAAAGACTGGAAACATACGGTATTCGCAGAAAGGACGGCGGGCAGGAAAAATTGCATTGCCGCCGCAGGTCATGCGTGTGGGAATGCAGAGCCTGCTGGCTGTACTTTGGGAGCTTTCCATGTTCTTTATATTTGGAGACATCTTTCTGACTAACCGGTTTGGAAAGCCTGTATTGATATGGGTTTCTGTTTCTGCGGCAGCATTGACGTTTTCTTTTTCCTATTTTAAGAAGGCGGACAAGTGGCTGCTGCCTGTGGGAGAACTGCTGGTGGGACTGGTGCTTAGCCGGAAAGAGCTTTACCCAGGGCTGGCAGGACTGATCCGGCTGGTAGTGCAGAAAATCAATATGTACTATAATGTGCAGATTGTATCCGGATTTGAACGGTATCTTGATTTAAATCCGGTGGTAGCAGTAACAGCATGGCTGTTAGTTATCTTGTCTATTCTGCAGATTTATTTTCTGGTGGTAAGAAAACGGCTGGCTGGAGTGTTGATTCCACCGCTACTTCTTATAATGCTGGATTTTGCGGTGGGCTATGCACCATCAAAGCGGGCATTGATTTGTTTCTCACTGGCTGCGGCAGGAAGCTTTGGCTACCGGGCTGCCGGCCGGGTGGAATTAAAGCAGTTGGAATATCTAAGGCAGAAAGCAGTATGCCTTTTTCTGGTGGTGGCGGTAGTTGTTTCTTCGCTGGTATTTAGAGTGGCAGAACCGAAAGCCAAAGAAATGGTGGCAAGAAGAAGTGAAATTGAAAAAACTGCGCAGGATATGGTAACAGAAATGGCAATGACAGCTGCCAATCTTTTGGCAGAAATTCCTTTTGGTAAAGATATTTTCTCCTTCCATCAGCCGGGACGGGTCAGCAATATGGCACCGGAATTTGAGGACAAGCCGGTTATGGAAGTGACTGCTTATCAGATACCGGATGATACGGTATATTTAAGAGGTTATGTAGGCGATTATTACAAAAATGGAAGCTGGAAGACTTATGATTCCAGTGATTTTGTGACTGCCATGCAGGAAGTGGACAGCAGTCTTAAGGAACAGACCGCGGGACAACAGGTACAGAATATTCTGGCATATACCCAGAGCTATTATACCTATTACTGGGATACCATTTACCGGGTGCAGTATTTTGATGAGAAAGACCCCTATGCATACCTGCCATACTATACGTTGGCAAGCTATTATCAGGATGAACGGCAGCCCGCCGGGGTTCTTATGGATGGAGACCGTACTGTGCTCCGAAATGGCAATGACGTTCTGGAAGTAGACGGAACCATAAGAAACAGCATGTCACATCTTTATATGAATGCTTTGTTTACAGCAGATTTGGCAGATGGTGCTTATGTGGACCGGAATGAGACACTGAGCGAATCGGAAGTAAATGAAATTATAGAGAATATGAATAGCTGGCGGTATGATTTGGCTGGGTTTAACAGCAAATTACCGGAAGACGAATGGGCATTTATAAAGAAATATAATGAGTATACGGAAAAATATACGTATGTGCCGGAAAATCTCACAAGAATCCGGGAACTGGGAAATCAGTTGGAAGCGGAGTATGAAAGAGATTATTCGGATTTTGTAGATAACCGATTTACTGAGAATGGTACTTATTATGATAATATTTATAACTTTAAGGAAATCTATGCAGTCTATCTGGTGAAACGGGAACTGGCGAAGTGTAACTATAATCTGGATTTGGACAATGTGCCATGGGGACAGGATGTAACAGAACATTTTCTGTTTGATACGAAGGAAGGCTTTTGTCAGCATTTTGCCAGTGCTGGAACACTGCTTCTGCGGCAGATGGGAATTAAGGCACGGTATGTCAGCGGCTATGCTGTAAGTACATCGAAGTTTAAGAAGGACAGTGATGGTAATTATACGGCAGAGGTTCTTGATAATCAGGCACATGCCTGGACGGAAATCTATATAGACAGTGTTGGCTGGGTGCCGGTGGAAATGACGCCGGGAAATAAAACCGGCATTGACCGTCTGGAGATTCAGCAGGAAAGTGACAGCATTACCATCCGGATGAATGATGGCAGAACAGCAGACCTAATTACGCTGGAGCGAAGTGATTATCAGGACAGTTCCAAAGATGACAGTCAGTCGGATTTATCCGGCAGCGGAATGCAAAATACGGAAAATCAGAATACAGAAAGTCAGGATACAGAAAACCCGGATACAGAAAACCCGGATACGGAAAATCAGGGCACGGAAAACCGGAATACAGAAAATTCCATGCAGGATGGCAATAAGGCAGGAAAACAGAATCAAAAGGAAAGCCGTTTAAAGGTCATTTTGATTGTTGTGGTAATCATAATTCTGCTTCTTGCAGCAGGTATCTGGTATTACTTAAGAGAGATAGAAGGAAAACGGAAGAAGGGAACACATAGTTACAAGCGTATCATCCGTTGGAATTCGAACCAGATTTATCGCATTTTACGGCGGAAGGGCATTGTAAATGCAAAAGTACAATCCGACCGGACATTCAGGGAACAGCTTTTAAATTATGGGGGCTGGAGCATGGAAGAAAAGGAGCGTTATCTTCAGATTCTTGAAGTGGCAGCGTATAGCCATAAGAAACTTACCAGAGAGGATGTGCAGTTTGTACAGAAGCTTTACCGGAAACTGAAAGAATAAAAAGAGAAGCTTTGCAAAAAAACAACAGCCGCGCCAGTGTATACACTGATACGGCTGTTGCGATGGCATTATACGGTTTCCGGTTCGTCGTAATCAACACCAAAGGTTTCTACGGTAACGGTTTTCATTCGCTGGTCTTCCATTGGACGGTCACTGTAGTCGGTTGCAACTTCTGCAATTTTATTTACCACATCCATGCCTTCAATGATTTTACCGAAAGCAGCGTAAGCACCATCTAAGTGTGGAGCATCCTTATGCATGATAAAGAACTGGGAGCCGGCAGAGTTTGGCATCATGGAACGAGCCATGGAAAGAACGCCTGCAGAATGCTTTAAGTCATTGGCAAAGCCATTCTGTGCAAATTCACCCTTGATACCATATCCTGGACCGCCCATTCCGGTTCCTTCCGGGTCACCACCCTGAATCATAAAACCGTTGATGACACGATGGAAGATAAGTCCATCATAAAATCCCTTGTTGACAAGGCTGATAAAGTTATTTACTGTGTTAGGAGCAACCTGCGGATATAATTCCGCTTTCATAATATCTCCGTTTTCCATTTCAAATGTAATAATAGGATTCTGAGCCATTGTAAGATACCTCATTTCTGTTCATTGAATTCATCCTGCATAACAGAATGTAGTTCTACTATAGCGGAAAAAGGCTTTTTTGTAAAGAAAGAGAGAAGGAAATATGTGTCACTGGAATACTGTAAACTGGAACTGTATCATACGAAAAGAAACATTAGAAGAAAAACTTTCTGAAGAAGAGAAACATGCATTAAGCCGCCTGCAAAAAGAACTGTCAGAGCAGAAAAAAGTGGAACTTCTTTTTACAGATGCTGATATGGAAAAAGATATCACATTTTTCCTGAGCGGACATCATGTAAAGCCGGAGGAATGTATGCTGCTTGCAACAGAACCGGAAGAAGTGGCATGGGCGAAAAAGGATGCAGATTCAGACTCAGACCAGCTTACCATCATTGGCTATGAAGTACCGGATTTTTCAAAACAGATGCCTTTAAGCAATGTGGATATGCTGCTTCTTGGACTGGAAGAAGTGGATACAGAATTTTTACTTCGGACATTTCAGCGGAAGCATCACCTGCCGTGGCGGATATTAGAGACAAAGCGGTGCTATCTGAGAGAGATTACGTTAGATGACATGGACGATTTATTTGATTTATATAATAAGAAGGGAATCACCGATTATATCGAGCCCCTTTACGAAAGGCAGGAAGAGGAGGAGTACCAGAGAGCATATATTGAAAATATGTATGGCTACTATGGATATGGCATGTGGCTGGTAAAGGAAAAAGATACCCACCGGCTGATTGGAAGAGCCGGAATCGACTATCGCATGCTGGGAGAAGAAGAAATTATCGAGATGGGTTATGTCATTGCACCGGAATACCAGAGGCAGGGTTATGCATATGAGGTCTGTCAGGCAATCATGGCATGGGTAAAAAATAATCTTGAATTTCGAAGAATTGACTGTCTGGTGGAGCCGGGGAATGAAGCATCGTTGGGACTGCTTCATAAACTTGGCTTTCAGGAAACAGAGAAGATAAAACAGGATGGAAAAATATTCCGGCATTTCTGGTATTTTTATCCGTGATTGGAAAGTTAAGCGGCAGGAGACATTTTTATACATAATATAAATCTTTTTTTCATATATAGTACAAAGCGAAAATGTATCCGGAACATGATATAAAAAATAAGTTACGGATGCAGGCACAAGGTACGAAGATGGATGGAGGATATATGGGAAAAGAGAAGGTGGCAGGAAAAGGAAATCTTTTTACGACAATGGGCAAAGTGTTGCTGGTCATGTATATTCTGACGGGAATACTGCTTTTTATTCTGGCGGCAGTCTTATATAAAATGGAATTAAGCGAAGCTGCGGTAAATATCAGCATTATCATAAGCTATATTGTAGTGGGATTTGTCGGCGGCTTCATCATTGGAAAGATTAGGAAGAGCCGGAAATATCTGTGGGGAGCCGTGATGGGGCTATTATATTTTGCAGTGCTGCTCATTGTGTCCCTGATATTGAAAAAGGGACTGGATTCCGGAATGCAGCACATCCTTACAACACTGATTTTATGCACTGCTTCGGGAACTGTGGGAGGAATGCTCAGTTAAAAAAAGTGCTTTTCTTATGAAAGACTATGTGTTATACTAACTAGAGGTATTTTTTCGAAAGGAGATAACGAGATGAAACATATTAAGACCCTGAATACAAGAAAGTTACAGAATACAGTAAAGAAGGGCGGATGCGGCGAGTGCCAGACATCTTGTCAGTCAGCATGCAAGACTTCCTGTACTGTAGGAAACCAGACTTGCGAGCATTGCAAATAATTACCCAAAGTTCAGATTGAGAACGAACGAAACGACCGTACGCCTGCGCGGACGGTCGTTATAATGTTGTAAGAAAGTGAGGAAATATTGTAGTGGTTCACCAGTATAAAAACAACGGCTATAATATTGTCCTGGATGTAAACAGCGGCGCCATCCATATTGTGGATGACTTAACCTATGATGTCATTGCATTGTGGGAAGAGACAAGCCGTGAAGAAATCATACAGAGACTGAATAAGACCTATGATGAGGCGGAGATAAAAGAAGCAATTGAAGAGATAGAGGAATTGCAGAAGAACGGAGATTTGTTCACACCGGATGATTATGAAGAATACATCGGTGATGTAACAAAGCGTCCTACTGTAGTAAAAGCACTGTGTCTGCATATTGCCCATGATTGTAACCTTGCCTGCAGATACTGTTTTGCAGAAGAGGGAGAATATCACGGCAGACGTGCGTTAATGTCCTATGAAGTAGGAAAAGCTGCATTGGATTTCCTGATTGCCAATTCCGGCAACCGCCGGAACTTAGAGGTGGACTTCTTCGGTGGAGAACCTACCTTAAACTTCCAGGTGGTAAAAGATTTGGTAGCATATGGAAGAGAGCAGGAAAAAATACATAATAAGAATTTCCGGTTTACACTGACCACAAATGGCGTTCTTTTAAATGATGATATTATGGAGTTCGCTAATAAAGAGATGGACAATGTTGTATTAAGTATTGACGGAAGAAAAGAAGTCAATGATTATATGCGTCCGTTCCGTGGTGGTCAGGGAAGCTATGATGTGATTGTTCCGAAATTCCAGAAATTTGCAGACAGCAGAAATCAGGAACGCTACTACGTGCGTGGAACCTATACCCATCATAATTTAGATTTTTCCAAGGATGTACTGCATCTGGCAGACCTTGGGTTTAAGCAGATTTCCGTAGAGCCGGTTGTGGCACAGGAGACAGATGATTATGCCATCCGTGAGGAAGACCTGCCACAGCTTTTTGCAGAATATGATGCACTGGCAAAAGAGATGGTAAAACGGAAAAAAGAAGGAAAAGCATTCAACTTCTTCCACTTTATGATTGATTTGGAGGGTGGTCCTTGTGTTGCCAAGAGACTTTCCGGATGTGGTTCCGGAACCGAGTATCTGGCAGTAACACCTTGGGGAGACTTATATCCATGTCATCAGTTTGTTGGAAATGAAGATTTCCTGATGGGAAATGTTTTTGAAGGCTTAAAACGTACCGATATCCGGGATTCCTTTAAGAGCTGTAATGTTTATTCCAAGGAAAAATGCAGAGAGTGTTTTGCAAGATTCTACTGTAGCGGTGGATGTGCAGCGAACTCTTATAATTTCCATGGTGATATTCATAATACCTATGACATTGGTTGTGCATTACAGAAGAAACGTGTGGAATGCGCAATTATGATAAAAGCCGCAGAGGCGGAAATTTAAGTCAGGAGAAAGGAAGAAAAAAATGAAGAAAAGTAAGGGCGTAGCCATATTACTTGCAGTTCTCTTGGTTTTAGCAGGACTGTCGTATTATGCGTCTATCATCTTATCTTCAACCGGAAAAGGTGAAGATAAGAACATTAAGCTTGGATTGGATCTGGCAGGTGGTGTCAGCATCACATATCAGGTGGAATCCGAGAATCCGACTTCCGAGCAGATGAAGGATACTATTTACAAGCTTCAGAAGCGTGTGGAAGGCTACAGTACAGAAGCATCTGTATATCAGGAAGGTGATGACCGTATCACCGTTGAAATTCCAGGAGTAAAGGATGCCAACAAGATTCTGGACGAACTTGGAAAACCGGGTTCCTTAGAGTTCCGGGATCCGGACGGAAATGTTTACATGACCGGTAATGATGTAAAGGATGCACAGGCTGCAACACAGCAGGATAACCTTGGCAACAAGCAGTATGTGGTCCAGCTTACACTTACCGATGAAGGCGCACAGAAATTTGCAGATGCAACCACTGCCAATGTTGGAAAGGTCTGCCCAATTGTATATGATGATGAGGCAATCAGTACTCCTCGTGTAAAAGAAGCAATTACCGGCGGAAGCGCAGTAATCGATGGAATGAGTTCCTATGAAGAAGCAGAGACTTTAGCTTCTAACATCCGTATCGGTTCTCTTTCCTTAGAGTTATCTGAGTTACAGTCCCAGATAGTAGCAGCACAGCTTGGTACAGAAGCAATTTCAACGGCATTAAAGGCAGCAGCAATCGGTCTTGCCCTGATTGCGGTATTCATGATTGCTTACTACTGGATTTCAGGTGTGGCAGCAACCATAGCACTTGGAATTTATACTACAATGGTAGTTGCAGTTATTTATCTTTTTGAAATTACACTTACCCTTCCGGGTATCGCAGGTATCATCCTTTCCATTGGTATGGCGGTAGATGCAAATGTTATTATCTTCGCCCGTATCAGGGAAGAAATTGCATCCGGCAAGACTGTTTCGACAGCGATTAAGACCGGATTCCAGAAAGCGTTATCTGCAATTTTAGACGGAAATATCACCACGCTGATTGCTGCAGCAGTGCTGGCATTTAAGGGAAGCGGTTTCGTAAAAGGATTTGCTTATACACTGGCAATCGGTATCGTATTATCTATGTTTACTGCATTAGTTGTAACAAGACTGGTATTACATGGACTGTATGTAATTGGTTTCCGTGATGCAAAATTCTATGGAAGACAGAAAGACCGCCGTCCAATGCATTTTATTGCAAAACGCCACGTATTCTTTATTATTTCAGCAGTAATTATCATTGCCGGATTTGTGGGAATGGGCGTAAACAAAGCCAATGGCAAGGGCGCATTGAACTTAAGCCTTGAATTTGTCGGTGGTACATCTACAACCGTAGATATGGGTAAAGATTATACTCTTGCAGAATTAGATTCTGAAGTAATTCCTCTGATTGAGGATGTGACTGGAGATTCCAGTGTACAGGCTCAGAAGGTAGAAGGAAGTACACAGGTTGTATTTAAGACCAGAAGCCTTGATTTGGACGAAAGAGAGCAGTTAAATACTACATTAGAAGAAAATCTTGGTGTAGATACTTCAACTGTTTCCTCTACTAATATCAGTTCCACTATCAGTGGTGAAATGACAAAAGATGCAGTCTGGGCAGTAGTAATTGCAACAATCTGTATGCTGGTTTATATCTGGTTCCGGTTTAAAGACATTCGTTTTGCAACCTCTGCTATTTTAGCACTGATTCATGATGTACTGGTTATTTTAACCTGTTACTCTCTGCTGCGTCTGTCTGTAGGAAGCACATTTATTGCAGTAATGCTGACAATCATCGGATATTCCATCAATGATACCATCGTTATCTTTGACCGAATCCGTGAGAATATGCATCTGGTAAGAAATGTGGATAAGGAAAGCTTAACCGAAATAGCTGACCGCTCCATTTCCCAGACAATTTCCCGAAGCTTAAATACTTCAATTACAACTTTTGTAATGGTATTCCTGCTTTATATCCTTGGAGTTGCATCCATTAAAGATTTCTCACTTCCTCTTATGGTAGGTATTGTGAGTGGAACTTATTCTTCTATCTGTATTGCAACAGAGCTGTGGTTTGTATTCAAAACACGCTTTGCAAAGAAGAATGCATAAGTAACAGAAATGATTTCCCCTCTTCTGATTTGGAAGAGGGGATTTTTACATTTATGTGCAGTTTAAAGATTAGTATCTGGTGATTGTGGTAGGGAGAAGAGAATTTTGGAATAAAATGTTTTGTGGAATTTGATGTATATTTGATTTTTTGGGATGTGAAATACCAACTGTTCTTAGTGGTCCATTTTTCTTGATTATAAACTGTCTTTTCACTTGCTTTGACAGAATAGTAGTACCGTCCGTCAAGAGCGGATGCCACATAAAGCCTGCAAGGGGCACTGGAAATTTCGGCATAATTCTATTTTTATCTGGCAACCGGCACAAATTCACATCCATGTTCAGTTGTGCCTCGCTGGTACATCCATGTACCAGCGTTGCCTGTTGCCAGACGAAATTCCCAGTGCCCCTAACAGCCCTTATCAGGCATCCGTACTTTGACGAACGGTATCACTATTCTGTTAAACATGGAAAAGACTGTTTTTATCAGAAAAAGAAAAATGGACTACTTAGAACAGTGGCATTTCATCATCTGAAAATCAAATATGCATCGAATATCACAAAATTTATTTTATCTTGAAAATCTTCTTCCTACGCAATCACCCGAAATTAATATTTGAAAAAGGAGAAAAGAATGACTACAATTCAGAAAATAGCAATTACATATGCAATAATTGCAAATATTGTCGGGCTATCCGTCATGGGAATAGATAAACGCAGAGCCATCTGTCATAAATGGCGTATTCCAGAAAAAACGTTATTTCTGGTAAGCATACTGGGAGGAAGCATTGGGACATGGGCAGGTATGTATCTGTTCCGTCATAAGACAAAACATTGGTACTTTGTAATAGGAATGCCATTTATACTGATTGTGCAACTGGTTTTATACTATTATTTTTGGTAAAAATATTTTCAAACCGGGATAGGCGTGATAAAATATATCAAACAGAAATGAGATATGGATAATAGGTGAACAACAGTATCAGGGAGAAATGCAAATTATGGCAGGAATGATGGAGTTAAATGGCTGCCGGATTATTGTAAAGGAAATTGCCGGCGGGAAGAGGGTATTAGATACAAGAATTAAATCTTATGATCCGATCCGTAAAGTAGTAAAGGTTAGTGCAGGAAGCCTGGACAACCGGATGGAGCATGCAGTGACGGTTATCATATTTGGACCGAATGGGAGCCTGGTAGAAGCTACCGGTAATCTTCGGAAGGTTATAATTGCCAATGAAGTAGAAATCGAGCTGGGCAGGAGTAAGAATGGTGAGAAGCGGAAGCATGCCCGTTATCCCTTAAAAGAAAAGGGATATATAGAATCTGTTATTGTGGATGGAACATTAATTGAATTGCAGAAGCCAATTGAAATGGAAACCTGTAATATCAGTGGAAATGGAATTCTGATTCAGACAATGGCAGGAAGCGGGACAGTTGGAACGGAACTGCGGATTTGCGTGAAACTTGGAGATACAATGTTACAGAAGACATATCGGATTGTCCGGATACAGAATGCAAATCTTAAGACAGAAGAGTATGGCTGCATGATGATTCGTGACAGGAATATATAAGGGCGGAGTGACAGAATGAGACTTAGAAAAATTCCAATTGATTTTTTATGGGAAGGCCTGGAACTTTCCGGAGATATTTATAATGACAGAGGTTCGGTGCTGCTTTTGAAACGGGGCGAAGTCCTGACACAGGACCGGTTAGATAAACTTTCCAAGTTTGAACGTGGTGGATATATTACAACCAGTGAGGAAACTTATCAGGAAATTCTCAACAGTGGAAAAGCACCAAGAGCTGCATTGCAGAGAGTATACGAAGAAGCAATCGGCTATACAGCATTAAAAAACGATGTAGACAGTATTTTTTCTGTAACCAGAAATGCTTCCGAAATTAATATGGAAGCAACGGAGACTGTTACAAAGGATATTTTTACTAAGATTAAGGTATTGGATTTTCCTAAAATATTTCAGTGTATTGATGCACCGAGAGAGATGGATGAGAATTTGCAGCGCCATTCCCTGAACGTAGCATTTACCAATGGTGTTATCGGGCAGTGGCTGAAGCTTCCGGAACCGGTGATTAAAAAGCTGGTATGCGCCGGATTAGTGCACGATATCGGAAAGACGAAGATACCGGAAGAAATCTTAAATGCACCGAGAAGACTTACGGAAGAAGAATTTGAAATCATAAAAGCTCATCCCGTTTATTCATATGAGCTGCTTTGGGATAATGTAGATGAAGATATCCGGTTAGCGGCAAGACATCATCATGAGCGGCTGGATGGAAAGGGTTATCCGGATCAGATTGCAGGAGATGAGATTTCTCTGCTGGCAAGGATTACCGCCATTTCCGATGTGTATGATGCCATGATTTCCCAGAGAAGTTATAAGGAATCCATGATTCCTTTTGATGTGTTGGAGAAATTTAAAAAGGGCGAATTTCCGGGACTGGATGAACGCCTGGTAGACTTATTTGTGAAAAATATGGTGGAAAATTACCGGGATGTAAAGGTACAGATGTCCGATGGAAGAATCGGTGTGGTGCGTTACATTCCACCAAATGACCTGAATCATCCGATTATCAACTGTAATCATGATGTCAGTCAGACAGATGATAAATGGTATTGCGTCTGCATTGCAAATCAGACAGGAAAATAGATTTTGCATAAATAAAAACCTCTTTACCAGAAAACTGGTAAGGAGGTTTTTGTTTACAGGCTCTGTTTCAGACAGGTTTTGATATCATCGGAAGCATTGCTGATTGGTTTCAGGTGGAAGGTATCGGTAAGATACTGCAGCACATTTGGACTGATGAAGGCAGGAAGCGTTGGACCTAAATAAATATCATGAATGCCAAGGCTTAAAAGGGCAAGCAGGTCAGCAACCGCTTTCTGTTCATACCAGGATATAATCAGTGACAGTGGAAGTCCGTTTACGTCCGTTTCAAAAGCATCTGCAAGTGCAGTAGCAATGCGGATGGCAGAGTAGACATCATTACACTGTCCCACATCCAAAAGACGTGGAAGCCCTGCTACTTCACCAAAATCCAGTTTATTAAAACGGTATTTTCCGCAGGCAAGCGTTAGAATCATACAGTCAGATGGAACCATTTGGGCAAAGTCAGTGTAGTAATTTCGACCCGGACGGGCACCGTCACAGCCTCCGATAAGGAAGAAATGGCGGATTTGTCCGCTTTTAACAGCTTCCACAAGCTGTGGGGCATAGCTTAAGGCAGCGTGGTGTCCGAAACCTACCAGAATCTCTTTTGCCGGCTGGTCTTCCTGAAAACCGCCAAGTTCAATTGCCTGTTTTATGATTTCACTGAAATCTTTGTCTCCATTTTCTTTCCGACCGACATGTTTCACACCATCCCAGCCCACTACATTCGTGCTGTAAATCCTGTCTTTGTAGGAATCTCTCGGGCGCATCAGGCAGTTGGTGGTCATCAGGATACAGCCTGGAATGTTGTCAAACTGTTTCTGCTGATCCTGCCAGGCTCCACCGAAGTTACCTATAAGATGAGAATATTTTTTCAGTCCATCATAACCGTGGCAGGGCAGCATTTCACCATGGGTATAGATGTTGATGCCGGTGCCTTCCGTCTGCTTCAACAGCATTTCCAAATCCTTTAAGTCGTGGCCGGAGACAATGATAAATGGCCCCTTTTTAATAGTAACATTTACCTTATGCGGGGAAGGATTGCCATAAATAGTGGTATTGGCATCGTCCAGTTTTTTCATGACTTCAATAGCCATTTCACCGGTACGCATGGTCAGACGGATCAGGTCTTCGACAGTCAGCCGGTCATCGGTAATGGCTTCTAATGCCAGTATATAAAAGTCATCCACTTCATCACTGAAGTAACCTAATTCTCTTGCCTGATGACCATAGGCACTGATACCTTTTAAACCGTAGAGAATAGTCTGACGGAGGGAGCGGATGTCTGGGTCTAAGGATTTGTCATACATAATGCCCGCCATAGGAGCATCCTTTAACATATCCGTTTTTGAATCCGGCAGATGATAGGTGGCATGGAGTGTGGAATTCGAAATTTCACCTACCAAATTGTGAAGTTCTTCTTTGATTTGCTGTGATTGCCGGAGCAGTGCCACATGTACATCTGCATCAAAATTTACATTGGTAAGTGTCGTAAAAAGTACATTTTCAATAAAGCTTACAATCGATTTGTCCATATGTTGTCCCTGCTCCACCAGCACTTTTCCGTAGCAGCTGATTCCCTTTATCTGAAAAATAAGTAAATCCTGCAGGTTGGCAATTTCCGGTGTCTTTCCGCATACGCCAAGCTTTGTACAGCCTTTGCCACCGGCTGTCTGTTCACACTGATAGCAGAACATTTCATAATTTAAATCCATGTTATTTCCCATACGATAATCTCCTTTTATAGAAAATTTTTTGGACGATTGCGAAAAGATATATTTTTCTTTCAAAATTTTTACTATAGAAGGGCATTTCAGCACAAATTACTTCCAATGCCATTCTATAGTAAAAATTTTTGAAATAAATTCTTACGTTCTTTTTCACAATCGCCTAAGAAAAGTTTATATATCGGCATTAGCATGAGCCGGGAAAAGGAATATTATGCATGAAGAAATAGAGTAGATAAAATAGAAAGTTGACAATGGAATAAAATCTGGCTAAAATACTTAGGAACCGAACTAATTAGAAATAGTAATAAGTTTAAAGAAAGGAACAGATTTGCCATGGAAACAGGAAAGGTAATTAATAAAATATCCAACCGGCTCCGCAGACGTTCTAAGAAAATACAGGAATCTATCGGAATCAGCGGAGCAAAGGGTAACATTTTAAATTATATTCTGGTGGAATCAGAAAACCATCCGGTATACCAGAAAGAGATTGAGGAAGAATTTGGCTTGCGTCCGTCTACTGCAACAGAGACTTTAAAGAATCTTGAGCAGGCAGAACTAATCTGCCGGGTGTCGGAATCAGAGGATGGAAGATATAAGAAGATCGTTTTTACAGAACAGGCGCGGAAGATTGAACATATTCTGCGAAAGGAAATTACGGAATCGGAAGAACTTTTATTACAGGGAATTACGGAAGAAGAAAGAAAAGAATTTTTAAGAATTGCCGAGAAGATGCTTCGGAATCTGGAATGAGAAATTTAAAGTTACAAGAGGCCGATGAGTGTCTTTGGAAAGCAGATTTTACCGACAGAAAGGAAGGGTTACAATGGACGAAAATGAATTAATGGGCAGCATGAAGGTGTCGAAGGCAGTAGCAAAGATGGCAATTCCAAGTGTCATCAGCAGTCTGGTTACTGTCGTTTATAATATGGCGGATACATTTTTCGTAGGGCAGACAGGGGATCCGTTGCAGGTGGCAGCAGTCAGTCTGACGAATCCGATTTTTATATTATTCATGGCATTTGCCAATATGTTTGGTATGGGCGGAAGCGCAGCGGCATCTATGGCATTGGGCGAAAAGAAGGAAAAAAGAGTAAAGCAGGTTTCTTCTTTTATTACCTATGCATCACTTATCGTGGGAATTGTTTTTGCTGCAATTTTACTGGTTGGAATGCAGCCGGTTTTACAATTGTTTGGAGCAGATGCAGATACTTATGAACTGGCGAAAGGATACACAACATATATTTCTTATGGTGCACCGTTTATTATCTGGTCTGCGGCAGCAAGCTTTGTTGTGCGTGCGGACGGAGCCAGCCGGGAAGCTATGACAGGAAGTATGATAGGAACCGTGGCCAATATTATTTTAGACCCGATATTTATCAGTGGATTTGGTATGGGTGCAGCAGGCGCAGCCATTGCAACGACTATTGGAAATATAATGGCGAGTGTATATTATCTTTGGTATTTCTGTAGAAAGAGCAGGAACATGTCTATGGCATTCCGGTATTTTAAATGTGGGGACAGAATTCTGTCCCAGGTATGCTCGGCAGGACTTCCAACAGCTATTTTTTCTGCATTGATGAGCATTTCTACGATTATTTTAAACCAGATTCTGGTGGCATATGGAAATGCACCGGTAGCGGCTATTGGAATTGTATTTAAGGCAAATATGTTTATCACATTTTTACAGATGGGACTGGCAAATGGAGTACAACCGTTATTAGGCTATAGTTACGGTGCAGGGAACAGGGAGCGTTTTATTACAGTGGAACGTTATACGAAGAAATGCTGTCTGATTGTAGGTGTATTGGCGACAGCACTGTTTTTCTTTTTCCGGGAGCCGATTATCCGCCTGTTTATTTCTGATACAGAGGTCATAAATTATGGTGTGGAAATGCTGATTGCTTATATGATTTCCGGTCCGGTCATTGGCATTTTATTTATGAATATGAACTGTATGCAGTCTACCGGAAATGCACTTCCGGCAACGATTCTTTCTATATTGAGACAGGGCGTACTTTTGATTCCGGTGCTTTACGGCTTGAATGCATTGCTCGGTCTGCACGGTGTTATCTACGGACAGGCATTGACGGATTATGTGGCAGTTCTCCTTTCTATTGTAATCTGGCGTTGGAAACGCAGGAAAACTTTATAGGCGAAAATGGTCAGGTTGCCTTTTTCACAGGTTGGTGCTATGCTGACGATAGTAGATTGGCAGAGTAAGTGGAGGAGAAGGCATGGAGCAGAATGTTCAGAAAGCAGAACAGATGAAATACCGGCTGGCAGATGCCATGAAGCAGTGTATGGCGAAGATGCCGATAGAACGGATTACAGTCCGGCAGATTGTGGAACTGAGCGGAACGACAAGACAGACATTTTACCGTCATTTTCAGGATAAATATGATCTGATAAACTGGTATTTTGACAAAATTTTAGCAGAATCCTTTGAACATATGGGAGAGGGAAAGACGGTATATGAGGGGCTGGTAAAGAAATTTGAATATATTGAACAGGAAAAATTATTTTTCCGGGCTGCATTTAAATCAGACAGCCAGAACTGCTTAAGAGACCATGATTTTGAACTGATTACCCGGTTTTATACGGATAAAATAGAAAAGAAATCAGGACAGAAATTATCGGAGCATCTTCATTTCCTTCTGGAAATGTATTGCCAGGGTTCAGTTTATATGACAATTCAGTGGGTGCTTGGAAGAAAGAAGACTACACCGAGGGAACTGGCAAAGGCACTGACGGAAGCGGTACCGGCAGAACTGAAAGCAGTATTTGAAAAATTGCAGATGATATAGTGGTGACGGATGATGATTGAGAGTGGAATTTGTCCATGACAGATATTGAAAAATCAAGTGACAGAGTTGCCTTTTTGTAACTTTTTATTTGTCTTTTTCATTGGTAAAATAGAGGTATCAATAAAGGACAAAGGAGAAGATAAAATGGCAAACAGAATTATGTTAAACGAGACTTCCTACCATGGCGCAGGAGCAATTAAAGAAATCGCAAACGAGGCAAAGGCAAGAGCATTTAAGAAAGCATTTGTCTGTTCTGACCCGGATTTGATTAAGTTTGGCGTAACATCCAAAGTAACTGATGTATTGGATGAAGAAGGACTTGCTTATGAAATCTATTCAGATATTAAGGCAAATCCTACCATTCAGAACGTACAGCATGGTGTGGAAGCATTTAAAGCATCAAAAGCAGATTATATCATTGCAATTGGTGGTGGTTCATCTATGGATACATCAAAAGCAATTGGTATCATTATTGCAAATCCGGAATTTGAGGATGTCAGAAGCTTAGAGGGTGTAGCTCCGACAAAGAAGCCTTGTGTTCCGATTATTGCTGTACCGACAACAGCCGGAACTGCAGCAGAAGTTACCATTAACTATGTAATTACAGATGTAGAGCGTAAGAGAAAATTTGTATGTGTAGACCCGCATGATATGCCGGTTATCGCAGTAATTGACCCGGAGATGATGTCATCTATGCCAAAGGGACTGACAGCTTCCACCGGAATGGATGCACTGACACATGCCATTGAAGGATATACTACAAAGGCTGCATGGGAAATGACTGATATGTTCCATTTGAAAGCGATTGAAATTATCAGCAGATCTTTAAGAAGTGCAGTTGCCAATGAAAAAGAAGGCCGTGAAGGAATGGCATTAGGACAGTATATTGCAGGAATGGGATTTTCTAATGTAGGACTTGGAATTGCACATTCCATGGCACATACATTAGGTGCTGTATATGATACTCCACATGGAGTTGCCTGTGCAATGATGCTTCCAATCGTAATGGAATACAACGCAGAATGCACTGGTGAGAAATATCGTGAGATTGCAAGAGCAATGGGTGTAAAAGGCGTAGATGACATGTCTGTAGAAGAATACAGAAAGGCAGCCATTGATGCGGTACAGCAGTTATCTGTAGATGTTGGAATTCCAACAAAATTAGAGGCGTTAAAGGAAGAAGACTTAGAATTCCTTGCAGAATCCGCTTTTGCTGATGCCTGTGCACCGGGCAATCCAAAGGATACAAATGTAGAGGATTTGAAAGCTTTATTCCGTAAACTGATGTAATCAGAAACTTAGACAATATATTATAGAAGAAAAGATAGCAGACTCCCGGAGTATCGGAAAAACGATGTTCCGGGAGTTCTTTATGAAAAATTTATTTGCGTCTGATAGGATGGAACCGTATAATAAATGTGGAAATCAAACCGGAGGAAGTAGGAAAAATCATAGAAGAAGAATCTATGTCAATATAGAATAGAGAGAGGAAAAGAAAAATGGCAGCACAGTTAGCGTTTGCAAGTGATTATATGGAAGGAGCTCATCCGGCAATTCTCAGGAAGTTAGCGGAGACAAATCTGATAAAAAGTGCCGGATACGGACTGGATGAATATTCGGAAACTGCAAGGGAAAAGATTCGGAAGGCCTGCAATGCACCGGAGGCAGAGGTGCATTTTCTGGTGGGAGGAACACAGACCAATGCCACGGTAATTGGGGCCCTGTTAGCATCTTATCAGGGAGTGATTGCGGCAGAGACCGGACATGTCAGCTCCCATGAAGCAGGAGCTATTGAAGCGGGTGGACATAAGGTGTTGACGATTCCGCAGACAGATGGAAAAATCAGCGCAGAAAAGGTGGAAGAAGTCTTAAATAAATTTAAAGAGGATGGCAACCGTGATCATATGGTGATGCCGGGAATGGTATACATTTCCCAGCCGACAGAATATGGAACCTTATATAACCGGCAGGAATTAGAAGCATTAAGTAAAGTATGCCGCAGCAATGGTATTCCACTTTATTTAGATGGAGCAAGACTGGCTTATGCACTGGCATGCCCGGCGAATGATGTGACATTAGAAGATATTGCAGCATGCTGCGATGCCTTTTATATCGGAGGAACAAAATGCGGTGCATTGTTTGGAGAGGCAGTGGTATTTCCGAAGCCAGGACTTATTCCGCATTTCTTTACCATTATAAAACAGCATGGAGCACTGCTTGCTAAGGGACGGATACTTGGCATCCAGTTTGATGTCTTATTTGAAAATGATTTGTATGAGCATATCGGAGAGCCGGCAATTGCAGCGGCAGATAAGATTCGGGAAGGCTTAAAGGAAAATGGAATTGAACTTTATCTGGATGCTCCCACCAATCAGGTATTTTGTGTGGTAGACAATGCATTTATGGAAAAGCTTGCGCAAAAAGTTGAATTCAGCTTCTGGGAGAAAAAGGATGAGACGCATACGGTAATTCGTTTTGCAACTAGTTGGGCAACGACAATGGAAGACGTGGATGAGCTGATAAAATTGATTAAACAGATAAATGAGTAGATGAATGATAGACGGATAAACAGATAATGAATAAAAAGGATGGAATGAGGATTTAAAAGATGTGGGCAATACTAATGATAGTACTGTTTTTCAGTGCGTTTGCAGGAATCATCTATCTGATAAACCGGATTGGAAAATTTGGTTTCCTGAATAAAATAACAAAAGGAAAAAAGTGGCTGCGCATCCTAATTAGTGCGGTTTTGGTATGTGGAATCACCGTAATACTCTGGGTAGCGTGGGGTTCGATGAATGCTATAGTATGCATTCTGCATCTGATTATATTCTGGCTTATCAGTGACGGAATTTTTGCACTGATAAAAAAACGCCGGAAGAAATCTTTGAAAAGATATTATGCCGGAGCTGTGGCACTTGTATTTACCATAGGATATCTTGGAAGCGGCTGGTATCTGGCACATCATGTATGGGAGACGGACTATCAGATTCAGACGGATAAGGAAGTAGGAAGCCTTCGGGTGGCAGTATTTGCAGATTCCCATGTAGGGACAACTTTTCATGGGGAAGGCTTTGCCGAGCATATGAAAACCATAGAGGAGCAGCACCCGGATGTGGTTCTGATTGTGGGAGACTTTGTGGATGATGATACGACAAAAGAAGATATGATAGCCTGCTGCAAAGCATTAGGAGAGCTTGATACGACTTATGGTGTATATTATGTCTTTGGAAATCATGATAAAGGATATTATCCGCCGGAATACCGGGGCTATGATGGAAATGATTTGATAGTGAAATTAGAAAAAAATCAGGTACATGTTCTGCAGGATGAGGTAGAACTGATTGCGGATAAATTCTATATAATAGGAAGACAGGATAAATCCGAAGAATATGCAGAAAAAAAGAGCCACAATGGAAGAACTGACGGCAAACCTTGATCCGGATAAATTCTCCATTGTATTAGACCATCAGCCACAGGATTATGCAGCGCAGCAGAATGTCAATGTGGATCTGGTTCTTTCCGGACATACCCACGGTGGACAGCTATTCCCGCTGATGACCATTGAGAATCTTACGAAAATGACACCGGATGACCGTGTCTATGGATATGAGCAGAGAGAAAATACGAATTTTATTGTAACATCAGGAATTTCCGACTGGGCGATTAAGTTTAAAACGGGATGTAAGTCGGAGTATCTTATGATTGATATTGAAGGAAAATAAAAGAGGTGTATATGAAAAAGTTATTTTTGTATTTGACGGAATTTTTTGCAGGAATGTCAGTGATGGCAGTAGAGTTAGGCGCAAGCAGATTACTTGCACCATATTTTAGTTCTTCCCAGATAGTCTGGACAATCATTATCGGAACCATTATGATTGCCATGGCATTGGGAAATATTTATGGCGGAAGGACGGCAGACAAATCACCGAACCCGGATAAACTGTATGGAAGAATTATCATTGCCGCAATCTGGATTGCATTAATTCCGGTAGTGGGAAAATATATTATCATAGGAATATCAGCCCTTTTAATCTTTGCGGTAAATAATAATTTCCTGATTATTGCAGCTTTTGCAGCCTGCATGGTAATTTTCGTATTTCCGCTGTTTCTGTTGGGAACGGTAACACCATCCCTGGTAAATATTCTGTTGATAATTTAGATGACAACGGAAAGACAGTAGGTACCTTAGGGGCATTTAACACCATCGGAAGCATCATTGGAACCTTTATCCCAACCTTTGTGACAATTCCGGCAGTAGGAACATCCGTTACATTTCTTATCTTTGCGGGAATTTTACTGGCATTATCCATCGTATATTTTATCAATGCGCATACCGGAAAGAAGAAAATAGTTGCATCTATTCTGATATTTGCACTGTGCTGCGGGTTTGGATATTCCGACTCATTTGCATTCTGGGAAAATAATCTGACCTATGAGGGGGAATCCGTATATAACTATCTTCAGGTATACGAAAATCAGGACAAGGTGTCCTTATCCACCAATGTGTTATTCGGTGTGCAGTCTGTGTATATGAAGCAGGATGAACTGACCGGTATGTATTATGATTATGCCATGGCGGCACCGCTTATGTTAAAAGACAAAGAAATATCAGACATGGATGTGCTGATTCTTGGAATGGGAACCGGTACTTATGCAACCCAGTGCCGGAAATATTTTGGAGATATGAATGTGGAAGGTGTTGAAATTGATGAGAAGATTACAAAGCTTTCCAGACAGTATTTTTCACTTTCGGAGGATGTGCCGGTAACGACTTATGATGGAAGAGCATTTTTAAATGCATCCGATAAGAAATACGATGTCATTATGGTAGATGCTTATCAGGATATTACGATTCCGTTTCAGATGTCTTCCGTTGAATTTTTTACGCTGGTAAAAGAGCATTTAAATGAAAATGGCGTAATGGTGGTGAATATGAACATGCGTGGGCAGAAAGAAGGAAATATTAACCAGTATCTTTCCGACACCATAGGAAGTGTATTTGGAACAGAATATACTGTGGATGTGGCAGGCTCTACAAACCGGGAACTGTTTGCATCCGACAATGGAGAAATTTTAAAGAATCTTTCTAACAACATTTCCAAGCTTGAAAATCAGGAGTTAAAGGGAATGATGACAGAGGTATTGGCAGATACCGTTTCCTATGAAAAGGGCGATTATATTCTTACAGATGATAAGGCACCGGTGGAACTTCTTGGAATGCAGGTGATTGATGAGATGATAAAAGATGAAGTTGCATATTATAAGGGAGTTTATAAAGAGGAAGGGCTGAAAGGACTGCTGAATTCCTTTTAAATATAAGAAAAATAGTAATTAACAAAAATTGTCTGAAAATTTTAGCACTCACCTCTTGACAGTGCTAATAATGCGTGCTATATTTATGCTTGGAAACAGAAATAACAGGAATTCGTTCATAGCACAGTGGGAAATGAGGTGAAAGATATGAACATTCAGAAATTTACACAGAAGTCAATGGAAGCAATCCAGGATTGCGAAAAATTAGCATATGAATATGGCAATCAGGAAATCGAGCAGGAACATCTTTTAGTGGCATTACTGCAGCAGGAAGATGGACTGATTTTAAAACTGATTGAGAAAATGGAAATCCAGAAGGAGCATTTTGTAGACAATGCAATCCGCCATCTGGAAGCAAGAACCAAGGTGTCCGGCGGCCAGGTTTATGTCGGCCAGGCATTGAATAAGGTATTGATTAGTGCAGAGGATGAGGCAAAGCAGATGGGAGATGATTATGTTTCTGTAGAGCATCTGTTTTTATCCTTATTAAGATATCCGAACCCTGCATTAAAGGAAATTTTTAAGGAATATGGTATTACAAGAGACCGTTTCCTGCAGGCACTGTCTACGGTGCGTGGCAACCAGCGTGTGACCTCCGATAATCCGGAAGCTACTTATGATACCTTAAATAAATATGGTTATGATATGGTAGAGAGGGCGAGAGACCAGAAGCTGGATCCGGTCATCGGACGTGATGCAGAAATCCGGAATGTAGTGCGAATTTTGTCCCGTAAGACGAAAAACAATCCGGTACTGATTGGCGAACCCGGTGTAGGTAAAACCGCAGTTGTAGAGGGACTGGCACAACGGATTGTACGTGGTGATGTTCCGGAAGGATTAAAGGATAAGAAGCTCTTTGCACTGGATATGGGTGCATTGGTAGCCGGAGCAAAATACCGTGGTGAATTTGAGGAACGTCTGAAAGCAGTATTGGATGAAGTAAAGAAATCCGAAGGACAGATTATCCTCTTTATCGATGAGCTGCATACCATTGTCGGTGCAGGAAAAACCGATGGAGCCATGGATGCCGGACAGCTTTTAAAACCAATGCTTGCCCGTGGAGAACTGCATTGTATCGGTGCTACCACATTGGATGAGTACCGGGAATACATTGAAAAGGATGCCGCATTGGAACGAAGATTCCAGCCGGTTATGGTAGACGAACCAACGGTAGAAGATACTATTTCTATCCTGCGTGGATTAAAGGAGAGGTATGAAGTATTCCATGGAGTAAAGATTACCGACAGTGCACTGGTTTCCGCAGCAGTGCTTTCGAACCGTTATATCTCAGACCGGTTCTTACCGGATAAGGCAATTGACCTGGTGGATGAAGCCTGTGCACTGATTAAGACAGAGCTTGATTCCATGCCGACCGAGTTAGACGAACTGAACCGTCGTGTCATGCAGTTAGAGATTGAAGAGACTGCATTGAAAAAAGAGGATGACCGTCTGAGCCAGGAGCGTCTGGCAGACTTACAGAAAGAGTTAGCGGAGCTTCGGAGTGAGTTCCAGAATAAGAAGGCACAGTGGGACAATGAAAAGAAATCCGTAGAGAAAGTCCAGAAGCTGCGTGAGGATTTGGAAAGCCTGAAAAATGAAATCCAGCAGGCAGAGCAGAGCTATGATTTAAATAAAGCGGCAGAATTAAAATATGGTAAGCTGCCGCAGTTACAGCAGCAGTTGGAAATTGAAGAAGAAAAAGTCAAAGGTGAAGATTTATCACTGGTACATGAAAGTGTCAGCGAAGAAGAAATCGCAAAGATTATCTCCCGCTGGACCGGAATCCCGGTAGCAAAACTGACTGAGAGCGAACGAAATAAGACACTGCACCTTGATGAAGAACTGCATAAACGTGTCATTGGACAGGACGAGGGCGTTACCAAGGTAACAGAAGCAATCATCCGTTCCAAAGCCGGAATCAAAGACCCGAGCAAGCCAATCGGTTCTTTCCTGTTCTTAGGACCAACCGGTGTAGGTAAGACAGAGCTTGCCAAAGCATTAGCAAGCTGCCTTTTCGATGATGAATCCAATATGGTCCGTCTCGATATGAGCGAGTATATGGAGAAATATTCCGTCTCCCGTCTGATTGGAGCACCTCCTGGATATGTAGGCTATGATGAAGGTGGTCAGCTGACGGAGGCAGTCCGCCGGAAACCGTATTCCGTAGTCCTCTTTGATGAGGTGGAAAAAGCACATCCGGATGTCTTTAATGTACTGCTTCAGGTACTGGATGACGGACGAATTACCGATTCCCAGGGACGTACCGTAGACTTTAAGAATACCATTATTATCATGACTTCTAACTTAGGCTCCATGCATCTGTTGGAGGGCATTGACGAAAATGGCGAGATTCGTCCGGAAGCAGAAGAAGCTGTCATGGAAGAACTGAAGGGTAACTTCCGGCCGGAATTTTTAAACCGTCTGGATGAAATCATTATGTTCAAGCCGCTGACCAAAGACAACATCGGCAACATTATCAAGTTACTGATGGAAGATCTGAATAAACGTCTTGCAGACCGTGAACTGAAAGTGGAACTGACCAAGGCTGCCGAGGATTATATTACCGAGAAAGGTTATGACCCGGTATATGGTGCAAGACCGCTGAAACGTTTCCTGCAGAAATATGTGGAGACATTGGCTGCAAAATTGATTCTTGCAGATAAAGTCAGAGAGGGAGATACCATTCTTATCGACCTTACCGATGGAGAACTGACTGCCAGCGCAAAACCGGCGACCGCCTGAAATGGTTCAAGCCTGACATAATAAGAAATGCAGTTGCTGCATATATTGTCAGGAGAGCAGAAAAGTAACGGTGTAAAATGAGTCGAATCCGAAAAGCATTGATATGGATGAATCTGGCACTGGCGGTATTGGTAATTGCCGCCGGAGCCTGTCGGATCCGTGTCAATCATCTGGTAAATGCAGAGAGCATGAATATAAAGAAAACAAGTGGAATAAAAGAGGTTGCATTGACATTTGACGATGGACCAAGCCCGGAATGTACGAAAGATTTACTGGAAGGGCTGAAGGAGCGCAATGTCAAAGCAACCTTTTTTGTAATAGGAGAGAAGGCAGAGGCATATCCGGATTTGATAAAGAAGATTAAGGATGACGGGCATATCATAGGAAATCATTCCTATACCCATGTGAATCTTGGCATCTTATCGAAGAAAGATGCCTGTGAGCAGATTCGAAAGACCAATGATGCCATTTATCAGATTACCGGGGAATATCCGCAGTTTTTGCGTTCTCCTTTCGGAAGCACCCAGAAGAATCTGGACTGTCAGATGAATATGATAGAGGTGCTCTGGGATGTAGACCCAAGGGACTGGGAGGTGCAGAATAAGGAAAAAGTCGTCAATAAAGTAATGACGGATGTCAAAGATGGTGATATTATTTTATTACATGACGGTTATGACAGCAGTATGCTGGCAGCCTTTGAGATTATTGACCGGCTGCAGGCACAGGGTTATGAATTTGTAACGGTAGATAAGCTGATATTTGAGTTACCTTGAGAAAAAAGAATGTTTCAATGGATTTTTTGTGTGTTTTCACTGGAAAATTGAGAAAAAATACCAGAATAGACTTGTCAAAAGGCAAAAATTAAGGTATGGTATCTTAGGATGAAATGAATTATTTTAAAGCTCAAATGTCATTTTGAAACCAAAAAAGTATAAAAATGAAGAAAAATAAGAGTAAAAATGCAAGATTCGTTTTGAAATTATGCAAGGAGCAAAAATGGATTTATTTGATTACATGCGGGAACAGAATATGGAAAAAGAGTCTCCCCTTGCGGCAAGACTTCGTCCCACGACCTTAGACGAAGTAGTCGGGCAGGAACATATTATCGGAAAGGACAAGTTGTTATATCGTGCCATTAAAGCAGATAAGTTAAGTTCTATTCTTTTCTATGGACCGCCGGGAACCGGAAAGACCACGCTGGCAAAAGTGATCGCCAATACCACCAGTGCTGAATTCCTTCAGATGAATGCTACATCTGCAGGAAAGAAGGACATGGAGGAAGTGGTGCAGCAGGCAAAGAACAATCAGGGAATGTATGGAAAGAAAACGATTCTTTTCATCGACGAGATTCATCGTTTTAATAAAGGACAGCAGGACTACCTTCTGCCTTTTGTAGAAGACGGAACGATTATCCTGATTGGTGCCACAACGGAAAATCCATATTTTGAAGTCAATGGAGCTTTACTATCCCGTTCCATTATTTTTGAACTGCATGCACTGGAAAAAGAAGATATTAAGAAGCTTTTGGTGCGGGCAGTTACTGATAAGGAAAAAGGAATGGGTGCATATCAGGCAGTCATCGATGAGGATGCACTGGAATTCATGGCAGATGTTGCCAATGGAGATGCAAGAGCAGCTCTTACCGCCATTGAACTTGGAATCTTAACCACACCACGAAGCGAAGACGGACTTATCCATATTACAATCGATGTGGCACAGGAATGTATCCAGAAGCGTGTAGTGAAATATGATAAGGCAGGCGATAATCATTATGATACGATTTCTGCATTTATCAAAAGTATCCGTGGAACAGACCCGGATGCAGCCCTTTATTACCTCGCAAGAATGTTATATGCAGGAGAAGATATCCGTTTCATCGCAAGAAGAATCATGATCAGCGCGGCAGAGGATGTTGGTACAGCAGACCCGATGGCATTGAATGTAGCGGTTTCTGCAGCACAGGCAGTAGAACGTATCGGTATGCCGGAGGCACAGATTATTCTTGCAGAAGCAGTTGCCTATGTGGCAAGTGCCCCAAAGAGTAATGCATCCTATATGGGACTGAATCGGGCGATGGATGTGGTAGAACATACCAAAACGGCACCGATACCAAATCACTTAAAGGATGCACATTACAAATCCGCCGGAAAATTAGGACATGGTCTGGGTTATCTTTATTCCCATGATTACCCGCACCACTATGTCAGACAGCAGTATCTTCCGGACGGGCTGACGGATTCGGTATTTTACGAGCCGACCGACAATGGAAAAGAAAAAGAAATCGCCCAGTGGCTTCACTGGTTAAAAGAAAATGATGAATGATACAGGAGGAAGGAATAAGATGCAGTCTTATCAGGAAATGTCAAAAGAAGAATTGTATAAGGTAAAGGAAGGCCTTGAAAAAGAATATGCAAAATACAAGGGAATGGGGCTTTCTTTAAATATGGCAAGAGGAAAGCCGGCAGCAACCCAGCTCGACCTTGCTATGCCGATGCTGGATGTATTAAACAGCAGCAGTGAATTAATTGCAGAAGATGGTACAGACTGTAGAAATTATGGAGAATTAAAAGGAATTCCGGAAGCAAGAAAATTAATTGCAGATATGGTAGGAAGCACACCTGACCATGTTTTTGTATACGGTAATTCCAGCTTAAATGTTATGTACGATACCGTATCCCGTTCCTTTACCCACGGTGTCATGGGAAGTACACCATGGTGCAAACTGGATAAAGTAAAATTCTTATGTCCGGTACCGGGTTATGACCGTCATTTCGGAGTAACAGAATTTTTCGGTGTAGAAATGGTAAATGTACCGATGACTTCTGAAGGACCGGATATGGATATGGTAGAGCGTCTGGTAAGCAGTGATGATTCCATCAAAGGAATCTGGTGTGTACCAAAATATTCCAATCCGCAGGGAATTACTTATTCCGATGAAACTGTCCGCCGTATGGCAGCATTAAAGCCGGCAGCAGAAGATTTCCGTATTTACTGGGACAATGCCTATGTAGTACATCATCTCTATGAAGATGAGCAGGATGACCTTTTAGATATCATCAGCGAATGTGAGAAAGCCGGCAACCCGGATATGGTATATGAATTCTGCTCTACATCAAAGGTAAGCTTCCCGGGAAGCGGTATCGCAGCAATTGTAACCTCTAAGGCAAACCTTGAGTTCATTGAAAAACAGTTTACGATGCAGACCATCGGACATGATAAGATTAATCAGCTTCGTCATGTACGTTATTTCAAAAATATTGACGGAATCAATGCACATATGATGAAACAGGCAGCAATTATGCGTCCAAAGTTTGAAATGGTAGAAAGAACATTGCAGGATGAATTAGGCGGGCTTGGAATCGGTTCCTGGATTAGCCCGAAGGGTGGATACTTCATCTGCTTTAATACTTTGCCGGGATGTGCAAAGAGTGTTGTTGCCAAAGCAAAAGAAGCAGGCGTTGTTATGACACCGGCAGGAGCACCTTTCCCTTATGGAAAAGACCCGGAGGATTCTGTTATCCGTATTGCACCAAGCTTCCCGACTATGGAAGAACTTGAGGCAGCAACTAAAATTTTTGTACTTTGCGTCAAACTTGCAAGCGTAGAAAAACTGCTTGCAGAATAGAAAGAATCATATGAAACAGGAAAAAAGACAGGGAATTTTATTTATTATAGGAGCAGGCTTCTTCTTTGCACTGATGACATTTTTTGTCCGGCTGTCAGGAGACCTGCCTACGATGGAAAAGGCTTTTTTCCGAAATGCAGTAGCTGCCATTGTGGCAGCTTTTCTGCTCATCCGGGCAAAAGAGCCATTCTATGCACCAAAGAAAAGCTGGGGCGGACTCTTCATGCGAAGCTTCTGCGGAACGGTAGGATTAGTCTGTAATTTCTATGCCATTGACCGGCTGAATATTGCAGATGCCAATATGTTAAATAAGTTATCGCCTTTCTTTGCAATTATTATGTCAACCTTTATCTTAAAGGAAAAGGCAAATAAAGTAGAATGGGGAGCAGTTGTGCTGGCATTTACCGGAGCACTACTTGTCATTAAGCCATCCTTTGATATACAGTTTGTTTACGGACTGATTGGAGCACTGGGCGGACTGGGGGCAGGAATTGCTTATACCTATGTGCGTAAATTGGGAAAAATGGGAGTGAAGGGACCGGTTATTGTCCTTTGCTTTTCACTCTTTTCCTGTGTTGTCACATTACCATTTTTTATCATCGGATATAAGCCTATGAGCATGACACAGTTTGTCTGCCTTATGCTGGCTGGCGTATGTGCAGCAGGCGGACAGATCTGCATTACCACAGCATATACGAAAGCACCGGCAAAAGAGATATCTGTTTTTGATTACACCCAGATTATCTTTGCGGCACTTCTTGGCATTCTGTTCCTGGACCAGATACCGGATGCCCTCAGTGTTGCAGGCTATATTGTAATCATTGGAACTGCCATATTTAAGTGGCAGTATAATATGAAACACGACACCTAGAAAAGGGAACTGGAAAAGATATCTGAAAATGCACTTTTTTACGGTAATGCGTAAAAATACTGTTGCGTTGAATCAGGCTATCACTTATAATGATACTCAAAGTAAATATATTGGGCGATTGCGAAATTGGATAACCAGTCTTTCAAATTTTTCTATAGAAAGGGCATTGGAGTCTGCACTGAAATCCCGTAGTTCTAAAAGGTATATTTTGCTTGATGCGATAAAAACAGTCTTTCCAATGTTTGACATCGTCGCTGCATTGTTCGTCAACTTCAGATGCATGATAAGGGCTGTTAGGGGCACTTAGAATTTCGTCTGTTCTTTGGCAACGCTGGCACAGGGACGTGCCAGCGAGGCGCAATTGAACATGGATGTGAATTTGCGCCGGTTGCCGGAATGTACGATGTCCATGCCGAAATTCTTAGTGCTCCTTGCAGGCTTTATGCCGCATCTGCAGTTGGCGGACAGTACAGCGACCCCGTCAAAGCAACGGAAAGACAGTTTACAATCAAGCAAAACATACACTTAAGAACTGCTGGCATTCCAGTACAAATAACTCCAAATCCCCTTTCATAGCAAAATTTTGAAAGAAAAGCTGTCCCCTTTCGCAATCGCCTAAAGAAAATCACATAGAGAAGGAGAAGAAACATGTATACATTAGAAGATATTCAGGCAGTGGACATGGAAGTTGCAGATGCCATTACCAAAGAATTTGACCGTCAGAACAGCCACATCGAGCTGATTGCATCCGAGAACTGGGTAAGCCCGGCAGTAATGTCAGCAATGGGCAGTGTAATGACCAATAAATATGCAGAAGGCTATCCGGGAAAGAGATATTATGGTGGATGTGACTGCGTTGATATTGTAGAGAACCTGGCAATTGAGAGAGCAAAAGAACTGTTTGGCTGTGACTATGTAAACGTACAGCCACATTCCGGTGCTCAGGCAAACATGGCTGTACAGTTCGCAATTTTAAAACCGGGTGACACCGTAATGGGAATGAACTTAGACCACGGCGGACATTTAACACACGGAAGCCCGGTAAACTTCTCTGGAACTTATTTCCATATTGTACCTTATGGTGTAAATGATGAAGGCTTCATTGACTACGATAACGTAATGAAGATTGCAATGGAATGTAAGCCAAAGATGATTATTGCAGGTGCATCCGCATACGCAAGAACCATTGATTTCAAGAAATTCCGTGAAATTGCAGATGCCTGTGGTGCAGTTCTTATGGTTGATATGGCACATATCGCAGGACTTGTTGCAGCAGGACTTCATCCAAGCCCAATCCCATATGCAGATGTTGTAACAACAACAACCCATAAGACCTTAAGAGGACCAAGAGGCGGAATGATTCTCTGCAATCAGGAAGCAGCAGATAAATATAACTTTAATAAGGCAGTATTTCCGGGAATCCAGGGTGGACCTTTAATGCATGTCATTGCAGCAAAGGCAGTCTGCTTAAAAGAAGCGTTACAGCCGGAATTCAAGGTATATCAGCAGGGTATTATTGATAATGCCCAGGCACTTTGCAAGGGATTATTAAGCCGTGATATCAAGATTGTATCCGGCGGAACTGACAACCATCTGATGTTAGTAGACCTTACTAATTATGATTTGACAGGTAAGGCAGTAGAAAAATTATTAGATGCTGTAAACATCACATGTAATAAGAATACCATTCCGAATGATCCGAAGTCTCCATTCGTAACCAGCGGCGTTCGTCTTGGTACTGCAGCTGTTACATCAAGAGGCATGAATACAGAAGATATGGACAAGATTGCAGAGGCAATTGCCATGATGATTAAAGAGGGCGAGGCAGCTTCTGAAAAAGCAAGAGCAATCGTATCAGAGTTAACTGCAAAATATCCTCTGAAATAAATCGTAAAAATTTTTGTCGGGAAATTAATGATTTCTTAAGAAATCTTAGGAATTATCCACGCTGTATTTCGAATAAGAAAATGATAAAATAGTCGTAAAGTATGAAAGCTTTACGGCTATTTTTTTCGAAGTCAGGCACCCATAAAAAGCTGCCAACGGCAGTTTCTACAGGTAAAAGGCAGGAAAAAGGAATTATTCAGGAGGAGACAGATGAGCAAAAAGAAGGTAGGCATTATTATTGGAGTTATTGCAGTGGCAGTAGTTGCAGCCGGAGTAGGATTCTATTTCCTAAAGGGAAGAAGCAGCGGTGGAAATTCGGCAGACAAGGTATATGTAGAAAAAGTATCTGCAATCATGAATCAGTCAGCAGGAGTCAATAACCGTTACAGTGGTGTGGTAGAACCACAGGAGACCTTAGAGATAAATAGGGATTCCGAACGTAAGGTAAAGGAAGTATACGTTTCCGTTGGCGATGAAGTAGAAGAGGGAACCGTATTATTTTCCTATGATACAGAAGATTTGCAGATGCAGATAGACCAGGCAAAGCTTGAGATGGAAGGCATTGCAAATGACATTTCTAATTCAAATGCACAGATTGCAGAATTACAGAAAGAAAAAGCAAGTGCACCGGAAGACCAGCAGTTTGAATATACCACACAGATTCAGACACTGCAGACTTCCATTAAGCAGTCAGAATATAATAAGAAAAGCAAACAGGCAGAGATTGACAAATACCAGAAATCCATCGACAACTCAGAAGTAACCAGTAAGCTGGCTGGTGTTGTAAAAGTAATCAATGAAAACGGGGTGGATTCCGATGGAAATACTGCAGCATATATGAAAATATTAGCTACAGGCGAGTACCGTGTAAAAGGAACGATTGATGAGACTTCTGTAGGAACAATATCCGAGGGAACACCGGTTATTTTACGTTCCAGATTAGACGATACGCAGACCTGGACAGGAAGTATTTCCAAGATTGATACTGAAAGCACTCAGACAGACAGTAATTCTGCTTATATGTATGATGGAAGCAGCTCCGGAGATTCTGCGTCCAAGTATTCATTCTATGTTACTTTGGACAGTACAGATGGACTGATGTTAGGACAGCATTTATATATAGAGCCGGATTACGGACAGGGTACAGCAGAGGAAAAAGAAGGACTCTGGCTGTATGACTATTATATTGTGCAGGATGATGGAGATCCATATGTGTGGGCAGCAGATAAGAAGAACCGTCTGGAAAAACGTAAAGTGGAATTAGGCGAGTATGATGAAAATCTGGGTGAATATGAGATTAAATCCGGACTTTCTGAAGATGACCTGATTGCATTCCCGATGCAGGGACTGTATGAGGGTGTAGCTGCAGTTACCAATATGGAAGAAGTAGATTATTCTTCTCCATTATATAATCAGGAATCTACAGATGATTCCGGTATGGATGAGGGAATGTATGATGAAGCCGGAACTGAGTACATGGATGAAGGTATGTATAATACTGACGGAACCGAATACATGGACGAAGGAATGTATGATGAAGCCGGAACTGAATTTACAGATAGCGGCGAGTCAGGTGCGACAGATTCGGAGGTGGTTGAATGATTCTGAATCTGCAGCATATCTATAAAGATTACAATCAGGATAAACTGGTAGTTCCGGTATTGAAGGATGTATCTTTACAGGTAGAAGAAGGAGAATATGTTGCTATCATGGGACCGTCCGGTTCCGGAAAGACAACATTGATGAATATTATCGGATGTCTGGACAGACCGACTTCCGGAACCTATGAACTGGCAGAAAAGGATGTCTTAAACTTAAAAGACCGTGAGATGTCGGCTGTCCGACTGAACAGTATTGGATTTGTATTCCAGAGTTTTCAGCTGATGCCAAGGGAAAGTGCACTGGATAACGTATCACTTCCGCTGAGCTATGCCGGTGTAAAGAAGAAAGAACGGAAAGAAAGAGCACAGAAGGCATTGGAGCGTGTAGGCTTAGGAGACCGTTCCGGATTCCGCCCGACACAGCTTTCCGGTGGACAGAAGCAGAGAGTGGCAATTGCCCGTGCCATGGTAAATAATCCGAAGATTTTACTGGCGGATGAGCCGACCGGAGCATTGGACCAGAAATCCGGTAAACAGATTATGGAACTGTTCCAGAGCCTGAATGATGAGGGCGTTACCATTGTCATGATTACCCACGATATTAATATTGCAAAGCAGGCAAAGAGAATCCTCCATATAGTAGACGGAGAAATATTTACAGACGATGAGGAGGGCAAGGCATGAAAAAGAAAGTTGTAATTGCAATTCTAATCGTAGTTTTAACCGGAGGTGGAATCACCGGAGGAGTAGTAGGATACCGGGCATACCAGAACAGTAAGCTGGTAGCAGAGGTACAGTCAGTATCCATGTTAAATACTGGTTTCTGGGGTGACAGCATGGAAAGTGACGGAACCGTGACCAATGGACAGCAGCAGGATGTTTATGTCAGCACAGAGCAGACCGTTCAGAAAGTATTTGTAACAGAAGGACAGGAAGTATCCGAAGGTGACCCACTGTTACAGTATGATATGACCAATATTGACCTTGCAATTGAGATGAAGAAATTAGACATCCAGACAATCGAAAATAATAGTGCTGTAGCACAGAAGGAATTGGAAAAGCTTAAAAATACCAAGCCGGTCAGCAATACCACAACAAGTACACCGTCTGTAGACAGTGTGACACCATCAGCACCGGAAACACCATCTACGGATACTTCTGTAACCACACCGGATACGGTAGAAGAGAAGAACGGAGATGCCTATAATTATATTTCAACAACGGCGCAGCCATATACCGGAGATGGAAGCCAGGAGAATCCATACCGCTTCTTATGTACAAAGGAAGCATATGTCTATGGAAGCTATCTGAATACATTGAAAAGTGAGGGGAAGGTTGCGGTATTTGAAATTCATGACGGAAATACCGTAGCCGGAACCTTAATCAGTGCATGGACAAAAGTCGGCGCAGCTTTAGAGGAAGCAGACCCGGATGCAAAATGGTATGTTATTAATGGAAGTAAAGTAATCAATGAGCCGGATGTTCCGGATACCCCGGTCGAACCGGTTGTACCGGATACACCATCTGTACCGGATGATAACCAGCAGAGCGGATATACGGCAGATGAACTGGCAAAAGAGATTGCGGATAAAGAAAAAGAACTGACTAAGCTTGATCTGGATAAAAGAAAAGCGGAGCTTGCGTTGAAACAGATGGAAAGCCAGTCAGAAGATGGAATGGTTTATGCTGAGTTTAATGGTACCGTAAAGAAAGCAGGAGATCCGGATAATCTTCCAAATGATGGAAGTGCATTTTTGACACTTTCCGGTTCAGATGGTCTATATGTAAAAGGAATACTAAATGAGCTTGCATTGGAACAGGTGAAGGTGGGACAGAGTGTTACAGCAACCTCCTGGAGCACCGGAATGGTATTCGATGCAACGATAACAGAGATTAATGATTACCCGGAAGATGCAAATGGATATTATGGCAGTGGTAATCCAAATGCCTCCTATTATGGTTATACTGCATATATTGAAGACAGTACCGGACTTAGCAATGGAGATAACTTAAGCCTTTCCATCAATCTTGGCGGAGATGAAGATGCTTCTGATAAGATTTATCTGGATAAAGCGTATGTGCGTAAGGAAGATGGTAAGAGCTATGTCATGAAGGAAGATGGAACCGGTCATCTGGTAAAGCAGTATGTGAAGACAGGAAAGACCATATACGGATATGCAGTAGAAATCAAATCCGGAGTTACAATGGATGATTATCTTGCTTTTCCATATGGCAAGACAGCAAAAGAAGGAGTCAAAACCAATAAGGATGAAGATTCCGGAACTGAAATGTATTAGTAGGAGGGACGAACATGTTAGAAAATTTAAGATTATCTTTTCAGGGTATCTGGTCACACAAGATGCGTTCCTTCTTAACTATGCTGGGTATTATTATTGGTATTGCAGCGATTATTGCAATTGTATCTACGATTAAAGGAACAAATGAACAGATTGAGCAGAACCTGATTGGCGCAGGCGATAACAATGTTACAGTGCAGTTGTATCAGGGAGATTATTCCATGGATTTTTCCTATGGAAGCGTACCGGGTGGAATTCCGGTAATTACAAATGAAGCACTGGAGCAGATTAAAGATCTGGATGAAGTAGAGGATGCATCTTTATTCCTTTCCAGACAGGATTATGATGGAGCATACTATAAAAATACTTCTCTTTCCGGCGGTTATATTATGGGTGTAGACAATGGCTACTTTAATACTGCGGGAATGATTATGAAGAGCGGACGCTGCTTTACCGAAGAGGACTACAGTGATTTTGCAAAGGTCGCAATCTTAGATGAAGATTCTGCAGAAGCATTATTTCAGGGTGAGAATCCAATTGGAAAGACCATTGAGATTAAGCAGCAGCCATATATTGTTGTAGGAATTGTAACCAAGAGCGAGCAGTTCGAGCCGGTTATCAATTCCATTGATGATTATTATACTTATTCCCAGGACAGCAGTGGTAAGATTTATGTACCATCTGTAACCTGGCCGATTATCTATCGTTATGACGAACCACAGCAGGTCCTCATTAAAGCAAAGAGCACCAGCGATATGACCAATGCAGGAAAGAAGAGTGCCGATATTTTAAATGGCTATCTTGCAACATCGGATGATACCATTAAGTACAAATCCGAAGACTTACTGGAGCAGGCAAAACAAATTCAGCAGTTGAGCCAGTCCACCAATACCATGTTAATCTGGATTGCCGGAATTTCCCTTCTGGTTGGCGGTATCGGTGTAATGAATATCATGCTGGTATCCGTAACGGAGCGTACCAGTGAGATTGGTCTGAAGAAAGCAATCGGAGCAAGAAAGTCTGTTATCTTAGGACAGTTCTTAACCGAGGCAGCAGTACTTACCAGTTTAGGCGGATTGATTGGAGTTCTGGTGGGAATCATATTAGCTGAGATTATCTCGAAACTTAGTACCACACCGGTTGCCATCAGTGCACCGGCAGCCGTAGGCGGCGTGGTATTCTCCATGATTATCGGAATTATTTTCGGTCTTCTGCCATCCTATAAGGCAGCAAACTTAGACCCAATCGAGGCATTGCGTCACGAGTAAAAAATAGAAAACGTGTAAAATAAGAGGAAAATTCAGATTTCATTGAATTTTCCTCTTTTTAGGTTTTACTGTCATGGTGTAAATGAGCTGTTTTTATATCAGAAAGACCAAGAAAATAATCGGAAGAAACACTATAGTAATGGCAAAGCTTCAGCAGATGGCGGATAGGAAGCTCATTAGCACCACGCTCATAGCGGGCGTACATGGTTTGTGAAGTTCCGAGAACGTCGGCAATTTCCTGCTGGGTTTTGTCATGGTCTTCGCGTAAATTACGCATTCGTTGTATATAATCCATATAATCTCCAAATCTGAAAATAAATCCGGAATTTTTTTAAAAACAAATTTCTATAATTCTAAAAAATCCAGAATATATCCTAAAAATAATAGGTCTTGCAGAGGACTTTTTTAATTTATCATAATAAAGATGTTTACTATTGATTTTAGTAAATATATGTACTAAAATAGAGAACAGTTCAAATGATAAAAGGAAGATAAAAAGGAAAGGCGGACATTTATGAAAAACAGAAAGATTTCAACAGCAATAGCGGAAAAAGTTATGACAGGAGTATTAACGATACTTATAGCAATATCAGTTACAGCCTGCGGCAGCACGAAGGAGCAGGCAAATTCAGCTGCCACAGAAGTGACCGAAGCAGTTGTCACAACTGAGACAGAGAGCGAGATGGCAACGGAGGCAAAGGCAGAAAATGAGAGCGTGACCGAGACCAAGGCTGTGACGGAGACAGAAACGGAGGAGCCGGTGCTGTTTCGGGTGAAGGTTACAAGTGAAAATGGAGCATATATTTCGGAAAAACCTACAGATTTTGCGTATGGTGAAATTATGCTATATGATTATGGAACAGAATTTAATGTTTACGAAGTTTATGAAAATTCGGAAGAAGATTCCATTTATTATAGAGTTAAGAATGAATCTGGTGAAAATAAATATATATGGGATGGAGATGCTACAGTTATTGACTAGCATTTTAATTCATCATGATTTTCAACAACACAGTATTTTGGATATAAAGAACAGCAAAAATTTTCTTAAAAGAAAAATCGCTTAGACCGTGAGGTTTAGGCGATTTTTGCTATTACCAAGCATCCAGTGAATAATTGAATAATTGATTGGAATTCAAAAAACTGGAATTAAAAATTTCACTTTACGATAAGTAAAAAAGGGAAAACTTGATAACATAGTCAAATTATGATATGATGCGACTATAATATAGGCGGAGGTGTTTTTTATGCATGCATTACAGGAAACAATACGACCATCTGCAGATTTAAGAAATCATTATAGTGAAATTTCAAAACAATGCAGAGAAGAAAATGAAGCGGTTATAATCACAGTAAACGGTCGGGGTGATACAGTCTCTCTTTCGTATGAGGAATATAAAAGAATGAAGTCAAGAATAGAACTTTTGGAAATTCTTACAGAAGCGGAAGATGATGTAAAGAATGGTAGAGTAGCACCGGTTCGTGAAACATTTGATGATTTAAGACAAATGCTTGGGGAGGAATAGAATTATTGAAATATGAAGTTGTTCGTACAGAAACGGCAGATGCGCAGATTAGAAAAATCGTATTGTATATAGCCGAAAATTTTGATAATAAGGTTGCACTGGAAAAATTAGAAGAACTGGAACAGAATATTCTTGATTTGGCGGTTCGTCCATTAAAGGGGGGAGAACCGCATTATCTTGTATTGAAAAGACAAGGGCATCGGGTGTTGATATTGGAAAAAAATCTGGTTTTCTATAAGATAAATGAAGAAAATAAAAGAGTTATAATCTATGCTGTTGTTGATCAACGCCAGGATTACTTAAATATAATCAGAGGATTGTAGAATCCCCTTGCGTAAATCCAATCCCCGCGCTATAATAGGAAAAAGAGTAAAAACAGCGTTTGACGAAAGCTAAGATTGACGGAATAATTCAGAGAGCTGGCGGCTGGTGTGAGCCGGTATTAGGAAGCAATTGGTCCACTTTCGGAGGCTGGTGGTGAAAGCCACGGGTTCGTACCCCTTATGATACGCAATGAAGTGGTCGCAGGCAAAGAAGAGAAGACGTAAATGTGATGCGGCAAAATGGGTGGCAACGCGGAACGGTAGATAAGCCTTTCGTCCCATGTATGAAAATGCATGGGATGGAAGGCATTTTTTACGCGAGTAGCGAGAAAAATCGCATGCTTACGAATCAATCCTATAAAATTTTTAAAAAAAGCACATGATATCAAAGAAGGAGAACAAAGATGATTGATTTAAAATTCTTACGGGAAAATCCGGACATCGTAAAAGAGAACATTAAGAAGAAATTCCAGGATCACAAATTGCCACTGGTAGACGAGGTAATTGAGTTAGATGAGCAGGCAAGAAGTGCACAGCAGGAAGCAGATGCATTACGTGCAAACCGTAACAGTATTTCCAAGCAGATTGGTGCATTGATGGGACAGGGCAAGAAAGACGAAGCTATGGCATTAAAAGAGCAGGTAAGCAAAGATGCAGCCCGCCTTGCAGAGTTAGAAGAGCAGGAAAAAGATTTACAGGAAAAGATTACCAGGATTATGATGACAATTCCAAACATCATAGACCCATCCGTTCCGATTGGAAAAGATGATTCCTGTAACGTAGAAATTGAAAAATTTGGTGAGCCGGTTGTTCCGGATTTTGAAATCCCATATCATACCGATATCATGGATCGTTTCCATGGTATTGATTTGGACGCAGCAGGAAAAGTTGCGGGAAATGGATTCTACTATCTGATGGGAGACATTGCAAGAGTACATTCTGCAGTTATTTCTTATGCAAGAGATTTTATGATTGACCGTGGATTCACATACTGTGTACCACCATTTATGATTCGGAGCAATGTTGTAACCGGTGTTATGAGTTTTGATGAAATGGATGCCATGATGTATAAAATCGAAGGCGAGGATTTGTATCTGATTGGTACTTCTGAGCATTCCATGATTGGTAAATTCATTGATACCATCAATGATGAAGAAAAACTTCCATATACTCTGACCAGCTACTCTCCATGTTTCCGTAAAGAAAAAGGAGCACATGGTATTGAAGAACGTGGTGTATATCGTATCCACCAGTTTGAGAAGCAGGAAATGATTGTTGTATGTAAGCCGGAAGAGTCCAAAGAGTGGTATGACAAGCTCTGGAAGAATACCGTAGATTTGTTCCGCAGCTTAGATATTCCGGTACGTACCCTTGAGTGCTGTTCCGGAGACTTAGCAGACTTGAAAGTGAAATCCTGTGACGTAGAAGCATGGTCTCCACGTCAGAAGAAATACTTCGAAGTAGGAAGCTGCTCTAACTTAGGCGATGCACAGGCAAGAAGACTGAAAATCCGTGTCAAAGGCAAGGATGGAAATAAATATTTCGCACATACCTTAAATAATACTGTAGTTGCACCACCTCGTATGCTGATTGCGTTCTTAGAGAACAACCTCAATGCGGACGGAAGCGTAAATATTCCAAAGGCATTGCAGCCATATATGGGTGGAAAAGAAAAACTGATTCCACTGGATTAATAGAAAATAAGAATTTTGGAAACTGATTTTAGAAAATGAGTTTCAAACAGTGAGAAAATCAAAAGAAACAGGAAACTGTGTTTTGTGTATAAAATTCACAAGACACAGTTTCTTTTTTGCGAAGAACTATTGTGAAAAGTGTGATAATTATTGATAAAAATAACCGGATATTGTATAATATATACAAATACTGTGATGAATCACGACAAAAAACAACCTGTGAGGGGAGCAATACAGGTATCATACAAAGGAGGGGCACATGGCAGAACCAAGAGAATTGATTCTGAAACTCGGTCAGAAAATTACAGACCGAATCGGAGTGAAAGTTACGGAAAATGACCCGGAATACTGGGGCTTGGCAAGTGTAGTGACGGATGAGATGGCAGAAGTTGCACTGGCAATGAAAGTCAGAGTACCGGCTACCGCAGCAGAAGTAGCAAAGAAATGTAAGAAGAGCGTAGAGCGGACCGAAGAACTCTTAGAAGAAATGAGTGTCATCGGAGTCATTGAGTACAACCGGGAAAATGAAGACCATCATAAGCAGTACATACTGCCAATGTTTGTTCCGGGCTGTGCAGAATTCATGGTAATGAATAAAGAGCAGGTGGAAACACATCCGGAGATTGCAGATTTCTTTGAACAGATGTCAAAACTTCCGCTGGAGAAAGTTACACCTATGGTTCCGCTGGGTGGAGCAGGAATCGGAATGCATGTTATTCCGGTAGAAAAAGCAATCCCGGCAAACCAGCAGTCGGCAAGCGTGGAGCATATTTCCCACTGGCTCAATAAATATGATAAATATTCCGTTGGTGCATGTTCCTGCAGACGTCAGCAGCGAATCCGTGGGGAGGGAACCGGAGACTTAGAGGATGATTTATGTATTGGTGTCGGTGACATGGCAGATTACTGTGTAGAGACCGGAAAGGGCCGTTACATTGATTATGATGAGGTAATGGAGATTTTGCAGCGTGCAGAGGATAATGGCTATGTCCATCAGATAACAAACATCGATGGTGAAGATAAAATCTTTGCAATCTGTAATTGTGCAGTTGGTGTATGTAATGCACTGCGTACATCCCAGCTTTTCAACACACCGAATATGTCACGCTCCGCATACCGTGCCAGTGTAGAGCCGGAGAAATGTGTAGCCTGCGGAAGATGCGTAGAGTACTGTCCGGCCGGAGCAGCAAAGCTCGGACAGAAATTATGCACCAAAGATGGCGGACATATTACCTATCCGCAGCAGGAACTTCCGGATACCACCAAGTGGGGACCGGAAAAATGGAATCCAAATTACAGGGATGATAACCAGATTAACTGTTATGACACCGGTACCGCACCATGTAAGACAGCATGTCCGGCACATCTTCCGGTACAGGGATATATTAAAATGGCATCTCAGGGAAGATATCTGGATGCATTGAAGCTGATTAAGACGGAGAATCCGTTCCCGGCAGTATGTGGAGCAATCTGTAACCGCCGCTGCGAAGATGCATGTACCAGGGGAACCATTGACCAGGCAGTAGCTATTGATGAAATCAAGAAATTCATTGCGGAACAGGAGCTCCATGCAGAGAAGCGTTATATTCCACCAATGTTGAATTATTCTGGAAAGCCTTTTGAGGAGAAGGTAGCAGTAATCGGAGCAGGACCGGCAGGAATGTCAGCCGCATTCTATTTAAAGAAAATGGGTTATCCGGTTACTGTATTTGAAAAAGAAAAAAGACCGGGTGGTATGCTGATGAACGGTATTCCATCTTTCCGTCTGGAAAAAGATGTGATCAATGCAGAAATCGATGTGCTGCGCGAGATGGGGGTAGAATTCAAGTGCGGCATAGAAGTTGGCGAGGACATCACCATAACACAGCTGCGTGAACAGGGGTATAAAGCATTTTACATAGCAATTGGTGCACAGGGTGGACGTATGACCGGAGTACCGGGAGAAGACGCCGTAGGCGTAGAAACCGGAGTAGACTTCTTGCGTCGTGTCAATTTAAATGAAGAAGGCGTGAAATTATCCGGCAAGACCGTAGTAATCGGTGGAGGAAATGTAGCAGTAGACGTTGCAAGAACCGCACTTCGTACCGGATCTTCCGATGTATCCATGTTCTGTCTGGAATCAAGAGATATTATGCCGGCAGCCGATGATGAGGTGGCAGAGGCAGAAGAAGAGGGCATTGTGGTAAATAATTCCTGGGGACCAAAGGAAATCCTTACCGAGAATGGCAAAGTAACCGCAGTGGTATTCAAAAAATGTATCTCTGTACTGGATGAGAATAAACGGTTTTCACCAAAATATGACGAAGAAGAATTATTAACCGTTCCTTGTGACCAGGTATTATTATCCATTGGACAGTCTATTAAGTGGGGGGCTTTATTAGAAGGAACCAAAGTGGAATTTAATCCGAACGGAACCTTAAAGGCAGACCCGGTAACATATCAGACCGGAGAACCGGATATTTTTACCGGTGGAGATAACTATACCGGACCAAGATTTGCTATTGATGCTATTGCAGCAGGAAAAGAAGGCTGTGTATCTATTCACCGTTTTGTCCATGAAGGACAGAGCCTTACTTTGGGACGTAACAGAAGACAATTCATTGAGCTGGATAAAGACAATATTAAAGTTGAGACCTTTGACAATGCAAAACGTCAGGTGCCGGGACATAAGGCTGGAGATGCAAAACATACCTTCCGTGATTTACGGAGCACCTTTACTGAGGAACAGGTTCAGAAGGAAGCAAACCGCTGCCTGGGCTGTGGTGCTACCGTTGTTGACCCGAATAAGTGTATCGGCTGCGGAATCTGTACAACGAAGTGCGAATTTGATGCCATCCACTTAAGCCGTGACCTGCCGGATGCAAGCCGCATGGTAAAATCAGAAGATAAGTTAAAGGCAATCTTCCCATATATGTTAAAGCGTGAGATAAAGATTAAATTTAAAGGCAGGAAGAAATAGTAAAGCAGGATGTGAAGCATATGCATGAACTGGGAATTATCATTCATATTTCCAAAACATTAAAGGAAGTAGCAGAAGAAAATGAAGTAACGAAGATAGGCTCTGTTACTCTGGAAATCGGGGAAGTCAGCGGAATTGTTCCGGAATACCTTTTAGACTGCTGGGATTATTACCGGAAGAAATCAGACCTGTTATCGGAATCGGAACTGCGTATAGAGACGCTTCCGGCAGTAACCATGTGTGAACATTGCAAAAAGACTTATCCAACAGTAAAATATGGCAGACAATGTCCGTATTGTCAGAGTGATGAGACTTATCTGCTGACGGGAAATGAATGCAGTATCAAAGAAATGGAAGCCTGTTGAGGCAGACTTTCTGAATAAAAGTATTACAAAAGAAAGAAGGGGTTAAAAATGTTGTTTCATGTTTATGGAGGAAATGCAGTTTATCAATGGATTGCCATGCTGGCAGTCTTAGCCGGACTTATTTTATTAAATGAGTTTGCAAGAAGAACCAAGTTTGGTGGACTTATGATGTTTGGAATTATTCCGCTGGCACTTACCGTTTACTTTGTTGTAATTGCAGTATGCGCAGGACAGGGCGTAGAATGGGCAGTAAATAACCAGACACATCTTTATATGAATGGCTGGTTCCATTATGCGAAACTGTATGCAGCACTTGCCGGATGTATCGGCTTTATGATGATTAAGTATGAATGGGGCATTGGAAAGAAACAGTGGTTCCGCGCATTCCCATTTGTAATTGTAGCAATTAATATTTTGATTGCAGTAGCCAGCGATTTCGAATCTGCAATCAACGGCTGGTATTCCTGGTGGTTATCTTCCGAAGATGTATGGCTCTATGGTGGCTGGCACAACGTAATGAACGGAATCGCAGGAATCTTAAATATCCTTTGCATGACAGGCTGGTGGAAAGTATATTCCTCCAAAGACAAGAAAGATATGATCTGGCCGGATATGATCTGGGTTTACATTGTAGTATATGATATCTGGAACTTTGCTTATACCTACAATTGTCTGCCAACCCACTCCTGGTTCTGTGGCGTAGCACTGCTTTTGGCACCTACTATTGCAGCATTAATCTGGAACAAGGGTGGCTGGATTATGAACCGTGCAAATACACTGGCAATCTGGTGTATGTTTGCACAGATTTTTCCACTGTTTCAGGAGACTGCTGCCGATGGAACAACCTATTATCCATGGGCAACCATTTCCAGACAGTATGCAGACGGAACGGTAAATGGCATTGTAGCAGGAACTTCGAACAATGCAGATCCGACCGCAATGACAATCGTCAGCGCACTGGCACTGATTGTAAATGCCATTGCTTTAGGATACATCATTTACAAATCTGTAAAGAATAAGAAGAATCCGTATACCAACGAAGTATTTACAGACTTCAAGTATTATAAAGATGCACTGGCAAGAGCAGATGTAAAATAGGGTATAATTGAGGAACTGGAAATGAAAGTAATTGAAGTAAAAAGAAGTATATTTGAAAATAATGATAAGGATGCTGCCAGCTTAAGAGAACAGTTAAAGGGAGAGAAAACATTTCTCTTAAATCTGATGTCTTCACCGGGAAGTGGTAAGACTTCTACCCTGGTGCCAACGGTCAATGAACTATTAAAGGACTACCGGGTAGGAGTCATGGAAGCGGATATTGATTCCGATGTAGATGCATGGACGATTGCTGATAAGACAGCAGCAAAGGTTGTACAGCTTCATACCGGCGGTATGTGCCATCTGGATGCAGACATGACCAGACAGGGCTTGAAGGAGCTTGGCACTGAGGATGTAGATATTGCTATCCTTGAAAATGTGGGGAACCTTGTCTGCCCGGCAGAATTTGATGCCGGAGCAGTGAAGAATGCAATGATTTTGTCCGTACCGGAAGGACACGACAAGCCATTGAAATATCCATTAATCTTTACCGTATGCGATGCACTTATTATTAATAAAATTGATGTGCTGCCATATTTTGACTTTGATATGGATAAGGTAAAGGAGTATGCATGGAAACGGAATCCGAATCTTAAGATATTCCCAATCTCCGCAAAGACCGGAGAGGGAATGGAAGCATGGTACTCCTGGCTGAAAGAAGAGGCAGATAAATGGATGAAATAAAGTATCCTTTTGGGTGAGAAAACAGCCGGAAACATCACAAAAAAACTAGCAAAAGAACAAAAAATAATTAATTGATTAAAAAATGCCCTTGCAATAGGGATAGAAAAGTGCTATAGTCCTAGCTGTAGACGAAGATGTCAAAAACACGAAAACGTGTTTTTGGCATCTTTTTTTACTTTACAGGAAATTGTTTTCCTGTAAAGTAAAAAACGCTCCGCGAGGATGCACACTGCGGCGTATAAGGCAGATATCGCAAGCGACCGCCGCAGGCACGAGAATGTGCCAAGGCACATGCTTTGCTCCGTGCGCTACTCGCATAAAGAGTTTCTCAAGTGAAAAGAAGGAGGATTAGATATGAATACTGGAGATACAGCCTTTATGCTGATTGCAACAGCACTTGTGTTTTTTATGACACCGGGACTTGCATTTTTCTATGGAGGTCTTGTACGAAGAAAGAATGTATGTAACACGATGATGGCATGTGTGGCAATCATGGGATTGTCGGTAGTGCTTTGGACACTGTTTGGTTATTCCCTTGCATTTGGTGGCAATCACGGAGGTATCATCGGAGATTTCCGTTGGATAGCCTTGAATGGTGTAGGCTGGGAGGCGGGATCTTATGCAGATACCATTCCACATCTTGTATTCTGTGCATTTCAGATGATGTTTGCCATGATTACACCGGCACTGATTACCGGTTCCTTAGTAGGAAGAATGAAGTTTAAGGCACTGTTTCTCTTTGTAACACTATGGTCCTTTGTTGTATATTATCCACTGGCACATATGGTCTGGGGAGAAGGCGGACTTTTAGCAGCGATTGGCTCTGTTGACTTCGCAGGAGGAGATGTGGTACATATCAGTTCCGGAATCAGTGCGCTGGTTCTGGCAATCATACTTGGAAGAAGACGTGGCTATGAGCAGGTTACTTATCGTATTCATAATATTCCGTTTGTTGTATTGGGAGCGTCCCTTTTATGGTTTGGCTGGTTTGGATTTAATGCAGGAAGTGCACTGGCAGCCGATGGACTGGCAGCCCATGCATTTATGACATCTGCAATTTCTGCAGCAGCAGCCTTATTATCCTGGATGTTTATTGATGTTGTAAAAGAAGGAAAGCCAACCCTGGTAGGCGCATCCACCGGACTTGTAGTAGGACTTGTGGCAATTACACCGGGTGCAGGATTTGTTCCAATCTGGTCAGCATTTATTATCGGAGCTTTGGTCAGCCCGATTTGTTACTTCGGAGTTGCATTTATTAAGAAAAAACTGAAAATTGATGATGCGCTGGATGCATTTGGATGCCATGGAATCGGCGGTATCTGGGGTGGAATTGCCACCGGAATTTTTGCACAGAAATCCATTAACAGTACTGCAAAATGGGATGGTCTGGTGTTTGGAGATTACCGTCTTTTCCTGGCACAGCTGGAAGGAATTATAATTACCATTGTAATTGCAGTGGCTGGTACCCTGCTTTGTGTAGCAGTGGTAAGAATCTTTACTCCACTTCGTGTGAGCTTAAAAGAAGAACAGCTTGGACTGGATGTAACACAGCATGGAGAAAATGCTTATCCAAGCTTCAACGGATTAGACCAGTAGGATAGAAAAGGAGATAATCAGATATGATGATTAAAATAGATGCAATTGTGCGGGAAGAAAAATTCGAAGATGTAAAAGCAGCATTAAATGCCATCGGAGTCAACGGTATTACGGTATCGCAGGTTATGGGCTGCGGTGTGCAGAGAGGATATAAGGAAATCGTCCGGGGCATGGAAGTGGCAGTGCAGATGCTTCCGAAAATCAAATTTGAAATCGTAGTATCTTCCGAAGAATGGGAACAGAAAACCATCGAAGCCATACAGAAGGCAGCCTTTACCGGGGAGGTCGGCGATGGCAAAATCTTCAGCTATGAGATTCGCTCCGCCCAGAAAATCCGTACCGGAGAGACCGGCTATGACGCATTACAGAGCAACGATTAAAGGAAGGATAGATTAAAAAAGTAATACAAAATTGATTAAATTTAGACCTTGACATTAAATTTAAAAGGGAGTAAAAACAATAATTAAATAATTCATATGAGGAGGAATTTGAAAATGAATGGTTTAGTTATTGTATTAATAGCCATCGTATTGTTGGCTGCCGGTTATTTACTTTATGGACGCTGGCTGGCTAAGAAATGGGGAATCGACCCGAAAGCTGAAACCCCTGCAGTAAAATATGAAGACGGAGAGGACTTTGTTCCTTCATCCAGATTTACCGTATTCTCACATCAGTTCTCATCTATCGCTGGTGCAGGCCCTGTAACGGGACCAATCCTTGCCAGTGTGTTCGGATGGGTACCTGTATTCTTATGGATAGTAGTTGGTGGATTGTTCTTCGGAGCAGTACAGGACTTTGGTGCTCTGTATGCATCTGTTAAGAATGAAGGAAAATCCATGGGTATGATTATTGAAAAGTACATCGGTAAGATGGGAAGAAAGCTTTTCATGTTATTCTGCTGGTTATTTACCCTTCTGGTAATCGCAGCATTTACTGATATGGTTGCCGGAACCTTCAATGCATATCCGGCAGGAGATGGTAATGCTGTATATGCCAACGGTGCAGCAGCAACCGTTTCCATGTTATTCATTGGTGTTGCAGTTATCCTTGGTATTATCTTAAAGAAAGCACCAAAGATGAACGAAATCGTAAAAGGTATCGTTGCAATTGCATTAATCGTAGTGATGTTTGCAGTAGGTATGAAACTTCCAATCTATACCAATAAGACCATGTGGATCTACATTATCATGATTTACTTATTCTTAGCATCGGTACTTCCAATGTGGCTTTTGATGCAGCCAAGAGATTATATGACAACCTTTATGCTTCTTGGTATGATTATCGGCGCAGTTGTTGGTGTAGTAGTTGCACATCCTGCAATGCAGTTAAATGCATTTAACGGATTCGTTTTAACCGGAGCAGACGGAAGTAAATCCTATCTGTTCCCGACCTTATTTGTAACCATTGCCTGCGGTGCTGTTTCCGGATTCCACAGTCTGGTATCTTCTGAGACATCATCTAAGACCATCCGCAATGAAAAAGATATGCCTATGGTTGGTTATGGCGCAATGGTAGTAGAGTCATTACTTGGAATTATCGTATTGGTCGTTGTTGGTGCAGTAGCTGTAAATGGTACAAAACCAGATGGAACACCATTTGCAATCTTCTCATCCGGTGTTGCTGGCTTCCTTGAGATGTTAGGTGTACCAAATGATGTGGCAACTGTATTTATGACCATGTGTGTATCTGCATTAGCACTTACTTCACTGGATTCTGTAGCACGTATCGGACGAATGTCCTTCCAGGAATTATTCTATGAGGATACAACAGACCCTGCAAAAATGGGTGGTGTCCGCAGAGTATTAACCAATAAATATTTCGCAACAATCGTGACCTTATTCTTTGGATACTTATTAACACTGGGTGGATACAACAATGTATGGCCGCTGTTTGGTTCTGCAAACCAGTTACTTGCAGCACTTGTTCTGATTGCACTGGCTGTATTCTTAAAGACTACCGGACGTACCGGCTGGACACTGTATGTACCAATGGTAAGCATGCTGGCAGTAACCTTTACTGCACTGGTTCAGAAATTCATTGCACTGGTAAGCAATGTAATGAATGGAACTGCAGTATTTCTGATAGATGGTTTGCAGCTCATTGTTGCAGTTCTTCTGATGGTATTAGGTGTTATGGTGGCAGCAAGCTGCTTTACCAAACTGTTAAAGACCAAAAAACAGGAAGAAGCATAAATTGAATAGAAATTAAATTGAAATTTTTAAATGGAAATTACATTTACTTCTTTTCAAATGGGGAAAAATAAGATACAATCTTGAGTTATGAGATAGTAAAGGAGCAAATGACGATGATTAAGGTAGTTAAATTTGGTGGAAGTTCACTTGCAAGTGCAACACAGTTTGCAAAAGTAGGCAGGATTATCACATCAGACCCGGAACGCCGCTATGTTGTACCAAGTGCACCGGGAAAACGAAATTCCAAAGATACCAAGGTAACGGATATGTTATATGCATGTTATGCTCTGGCGGAAAATGATGAGGATTTCGATAAGGAATTAAAAAAGATTGCAGAACGTTATGATTCCATTATTAACGGATTGAACTTAAAGCTTTCTCTGAAAGATGAGTTTGAAGTAATTGAGAAGAACTTTGCAGCTAAGGCAGGTTCTGATTACGCAGCTTCCAGAGGCGAATATTTAAATGGTATTGTAATGGCGAACTATTTAGGCTATGAATTTGTGGATGCAGCAGAAGTAATTTTCTTTGATAAAGGTGGTAACTTTGATGCAGACAAGACAGATAAAGTGTTGAGCAAACGTCTTTCCAAGGTTGAACGTGCTGTAGTTCCTGGATTTTATGGTTCCATGCCGGACGGAAGTGTTAAGACCTTCTCCAGAGGCGGCTCTGACATTACAGGATCTATTGTTGCAAAGGCTGTACATGCAACAGCATATGAGAACTGGACGGATGTTTCCGGTTTCCTGATTGCAGACCCAAGAATTATTGACAATCCGGAACCAATTAAAGTAATTACATACCGTGAGTTAAGAGAGCTTTCCTACATGGGAGCAAGCGTATTACATGAAGATGCAGTATTCCCGGTTCGTAAAGCCGGTATTCCAATCAACATCCGTAATACCAATGCACCGGAAGATGAGGGAACATGGATTGTGGAAACAACCTGTCACCAGTCCAAATATACCATTACCGGTATTGCCGGAAAGAAAGGCTTCGTATCTGTAAATATTGATAAAGATATGATGAATTCAGAAGTTGGTTTTGGACGTAAAGTGCTTTCTGCATTTGAAGAAAACGGTATTAACTTTGAACATATGCCATCTGGTATTGATACCATGACCGTATTTGTACATCAGCCGGAATTCGAAGGCAAAGAACAGGCAGTTGTATCTGCAATTCACCGTCTTGCAAAGCCGGACAGCGTAGAATTAGAGTCCAACATCGCCCTGATTGCAGTTGTAGGACGTGGTATGCGTTCCACCAGAGGAACATCCGGAAGAATCTTCTCAGCACTGGCACATGCAAATGTCAATGTTAAGATGATTGACCAGGGGTCATCTGAGTTAAATATTATCATCGGGGTAAGTAATTCTGATTTTGAAAATGCCATCAAGGCAATTTACGATATTTTCGTAACAACGCAGTTATAAGAAAACTGAAGAAAATATATAAAGAAGATGTAGAAAAAGAGACCTGTTATTTTGCAGGTCTTTTTTGCTTTACAGGAAATTGCTTTCCTGTAAAGCAAAAAACGCTCCGTGAGGATGCACACTGCGGCGTATAAGGTAGATGCCGCAAGCGACCGTCGCAGGCACGAGAATGTGGGATAAATGTCTGGTAAATAAATTTAAAGAGTTTCATAAAAAGCAGGTGGAAAGTCGGAATATTTGTGGTAAAATAAAAGAAATATGCTGGAGGGAACATAATGGAAGAACTGGGTAATATTGCAGTCTTTTTAGCTGGATGGAATAGTGAATATCAGACCAGATTAATCAATGGTATTATTCGTAAGGCAAAGGAAGCAAACTATGCAATCTCTATTTTTACCTGTCAGGCAGGGAGTGAGATTTCGGACAAGCATGTGCTTGGAGAAAATAAAATATATTCGCTGGCTAATCTTTCGCGTTTTGATGGCGTAATTTTTGCGACCAATACAATTTGGGAGAAAACAACAAAAGAGGAAATTATTCGAAGAATACATCACGCTGGCATTCCTGCAGTAAGCTTTGAGGAAAAGGTAGAAGGCTTAAGCCTGATTGGAATAGATAATTATAAGGCAATGCGGGAGATGATAGAGCATGTTGACAGTCATGGCTATCATCCAATTCATTTTGTAGCTGCAAATGCAACAAATGAAGAGAGTAATATCCGCCAGAAGGCATTTGAAGATTTTGTGGAAGAAAAGAACTATTCAACAGAAGATTATACGGTATGGCATGGGGATTTTTCCTTTGACAGTGGCGTACAGGTAGTGGATGCCATGGAAGAGGCTGGAAAGATACCACGGGCGCTTTGCTGTGTCAATGATGAGATGGCATTAGGCGCCTGCAACCGTTTGAAACAGTTGGGATATCAGGTGCCACAGGACATAGCAGTAACAGGATTTGATGGCTCTTATGATACCCAGCGCTATATTCCGGGAATTACTACGGTAGACAGACCAAAGGAGACACTGGGATATACCGCTATGCAGTTACTTTTGCAGGAAATTGAGACAGGAAAGAAGCAGGAGCTGATTTTATCTTCCCGTGTTGCAGTGCATGAAAGCTGTGGCTGTGTTTTAGAGGATAAAAAGCGCGTGGTATCTGCGATAGAAACGTTATACCTTGAAAAAAAAGAAAATGAAAAATATACTTATCAGATACACAATATGGAAGATGAGATGATGGAGTGTGAATCATTGGATGAATTAATCTTCTGTATCCGTCAGAATATTGGAAAGTTTACGACAGAGGATGTATATCTGTGCCTGAATAAGAGTATTTATTATGAGATGACCGGCCGCGGTAACAGCATTTTACGCAACCGCACAATTACCCGGGATTATGAAAACAAGATATACATAACCAAATTAAATAATGAGGACGGCATGCCGGAATTTTATTCTTTTACCAGTGAGCAGATGTTCCCGGCAATGTGGAATGGCAGAGGTTCAGGGGAATATCTCTATATGCCGGTTCATTTCAGGGATAATTGCCTGGGATATATGATACTGACCGGTACATTGGATACAAAACATATTCCGAATTATTATGTCTGGATTCGTAATATCAGTAATGCATTGGAAAAGTTAAAGAATGTATCAGAACTTCGGAATGCTGCCCGTAACATTGATAATATGGCAGTCCGCGACAGCCTGACAGGAGTTTATAACCGGATGGGAATCAACCGTTTTGTGGTAGATATGGTAAAACAGGCAAATACCAGCAGACGTCGATTGTTATTTATCTTTGCTGATATGGACGGGTTAAAGAAAATCAATGATGAGTTTGGTCATGAAGCGGGTGACCAGGCAATCTGCCTTGCAGCAGAGGCGTTGCAGGAGGCGTTCTGTGAAAAGGAACTGATTATCCGTTATGGAGGGGACGAATTCTTAGTGGTTTCTGATGCTTTATGCTGGGAACAGGCTGAAGAAAAGAAAGCTCAGATAACAGCCTTGTTAAAGCAGTGGCAGAGGGATGAGAAGCTGCCGTACCGTCTGTCTATGAGTATTGGTTATTACCAGAAGGAGCCGGATACCGAGGCATCCATGGAACAGTATATTAACTGGGCAGATGAGCGAATGTATGAGATGAAATGTAAGAACCGTGAGCAGCGAAAATAAATAATAAGTATAAAAAGCATGAAAGGCATTGGAGCAGAAAAATTTCCTGTTCCGATGCCTTTTTGACAGTTGCAATGCATCTGCAGGTTAAGCCATCTGATTTGCAGTTTTATAACGGTAAATCATTTCTGCATGCTGCTGTTCTTCCGTCTGGATATGGTTTAAAATCTGACGGACTTTTGGAGAAGCAAAGCTGAATAAATCGTTGTTGTATGCGGAAGATACATACTTTTCACTGGAAATGGAATCGCTGCACAATAATGCATCGTGCTTCTTGTCGGCATTTTCACTGGATGCATGGTAAGCAGCGTTTGGCTGATAGTTCTTCGGGGCAGCTATACCAACATCAGGCGTATCACCGGAAAGCAGACTGCTGATGGTGTCATAGTGTTCTGCTTCTTCTTTCTGAATGACCTCAAATAACTGTTTTAATTCAGGGTCTTTTGCTTCGCTGCTGTAAAAGGCATATTTGTCGCGGCAAAGTTCTTCCTGCTGTTTTAAATCATTTAACAGCATAGTCTCTTGTTCGGTTAAAATCATTTTGTCATCACCTCATCCGTAATATAACCCGAAAGGAGTATTTTTATACAAATTATGCGAAAAAAAAGATAGAATTATTGATTGCACTTGATAACTGTGCTATGCTAAAGTGTATTTAACAATTTAAATTGGAATCAAAAGAGAATAGGAGCGAACAAAAATGTTAGACCAGATTAACAGCATTCTTGGTAAAATTGATAATTTTGTCTGGGGTGTACCACTTATTGTATTGATCCTTCTGGTGGGAATTTTTCTTACCATCCGCCTGAAGGGACTTCAGATTAGAAAATTACCATTAGCAGTAAAATATTTGTTTGAAAATGAAAAGAGTGGCGAATCCGGCGAAGTATCCAGTTTTGCAGCACTTTGCACTGCATTATCAGCAACCATAGGAACCGGAAATATTGTCGGAGTAGCAACTGCATTGGTAGAAGGTGGACCGGGTGCGTTATTCTGGATGTGGATAGCAGCACTGGTTGGAACTGCCACAAAATATAGTGAGTGTCTACTGGCAATCAAGTACCGTGTGGTGGCAGAAGATGGTCATATCATCGGCGGACCATTCTATTATATTGAAAATGGAATGGGATCAAAGTGGAAATGGCTTGGAAAATTATTTGCCTTCTTTGGTGTGGGCGTAGGTTTATTCGGAATTGGAACTTTTACACAGATTAATGGTATTACCAGTGCAGTAAAGGGCTTCTTTGACCCGGATACCACATGGACAGTTGACCTCTTTGGAAGAACTTATTCCTGGACTGTAATTATTGCAGGTATTATTCTTACCATCTGTGTGGCACTTGTTATCATCGGTGGAATTAAGAGAATTTCTACAGTATCACAGGTCATTGTACCATTTATGGCACTGACTTATGTGGTTGTTGTATTAATTATTATTGTGATGCATATTACAGAGGTTCCAGCAGCATTTGCAACCATTATAAAGAGTGCCTTTGGATTTAAGGCGGTAGCCGGTGGTGCAATGGGAAGTATTATTGTAGCAATGCAGAAAGGTATTGCCCGTGGTATTTTCTCAAATGAAGCAGGACTTGGTAGTGCACCAATCGCGGCTGCAGCAGCCCAGACCGATTATCCGGTAAAACAGGGACTGGTTTCCATGCTTGGAACTGTAATTGATACACTGATTATCTGTACCATGACAGGTCTTGCAATCGTACTTACCGGTGCATGGGACATGGGCTTGGAAGGTGTTGCTGTTACAACCAAGGCATTCCAGCTCGGACTTCCGTTCCCAAATCAGGTAGCATCCTTTATCCTGATGGTATGTCTGGTATTCTTTGCATTTACCACAATCTTAGGATGGGATTATTACAGTGAGCGCTGTCTGGAGTATCTGACCGGACATAAGAAGGCTGTTGTAAAAGCATACCGCTGGTTATACATCTTAGCGGTATTTATCGGACCGTTTATGACAGTATCTGCTGTATGGACCATTGCAGATATTTTCAACGGACTGATGGCTCTGCCGAACCTGATTGCAGTTACTGCATTGAGCGGTGTGGTTGTGGCTGAAACCAAAGTTTATATGGATGGATTAAAAAAAGATAAGATTCAGCCATAGAAAGATAGGAAAAAGGGAATATTAGATGATCACTAATTAGGAGCAGGTACAGTGAGAAAGTTATTGCGTTTTTTAAAGGATTACAAAAAAGAGAGCATTTTAAGTCCATTATTTAAATTATTAGAGGCATCCTTTGAATTGTTTGTGCCTTTGGTTATGGCAGCAATCATTGATACCGGTATTGGCAATAAAGATGGCGGATTCATCTTGAAAATGTGTGGAATCTTGATTTTGCTGGCATTAGTGGGACTGACCTGTTCCATTACTGCACAGTATTTTGCAGCAAAAGCGGCAGTAGGTTTTGCAACTAAGGTACGTCATGCATTATTTGACCATATTCAGAAATTGTCCTATACAGAGATGGATACCGCAGGAACGGATACCATGATTACCAGAATGACCAGTGATATCAATCAGGCACAGTCCGGTGTCAATATGGTACTCCGTCTGTTTTTGCGTTCTCCTTTTATTGTATTTGGTGCCATGATTATGGCATTTACCATTGACGTAAAGGCAGCGCTTATCTTTGTGGTAACGATTCCTGTTTTATCCGTTGTGGTATTTGGAATTATGATAATTACAATTCCGTTGTTCCGCCGGGTGCAGGCATCTTTAGATAAAGTCCTTGGAGTAACAAGGGAGAATCTGACCGGAAGCCGTGTTATCCGTGCCTTTAATAAAGAGCAGGAAGAAATTGCAGATTTTGATGAGAGTAATGAGAGGCTGACGGATGTACAGCTCTTCGTAGGAAAAATTTCAGCATTGATGAATCCGCTTACCTATATTATCATCAACGTGGCACTGGTTATTCTTATCTGGACAGGTGCAATTCAGGTAAATATCGGAAAGATTTCACAGGGTGAAGTAGTAGCACTGGTAAACTATATGTCCCAGATTCTGGTGGAATTAGTAAAGCTTGCAAACCTGATTATTACGGTAACCAAGGCAATTGCCTGTGGAAACCGCGTGCAGAGTATTTTTGAGATGGAGACTTCCATGGTGGATGGAAATGGAAGCAAAAAGGAAGATACCGGATATACCGTAGAATTCCGCAATGTTTCCATGCGTTATAAAGGTGCCGGAGCAGATACCTTAACCGGCATTGATTTTAAAGCAAAGCCAGGAGATACCATTGGTATTATCGGTGGAACCGGTTCCGGGAAGTCCTCTGTGGTCAATCTGATTCCTCGTTTCTATGATGTCACGGAGGGACAGGTTATGGTAGATGGCATGGATGTTCGGGAATATAAGATTACGGATTTAAGAGATAAGATTGGTATTGTGCCGCAGAAAGCAGTGCTGTTTGCGGGAACCGTCCGAAGCAATCTTGCCTGGGGCAAAGAGGATGCGACGGAAGAAGAGATGCAGCAGGCACTTTCCGTTGCACAGGCAGCAGAAGTTGTAGATAAGAAAGACGGTAAGCTGGATGCGGAAGTAGAACAGGGTGGAAAGAATTTCTCCGGTGGACAAAAGCAGCGTCTTACAATTGCCAGAGCACTGGTAAAACAGCCGGAAATCCTTATCATGGACGACAGCTCATCTGCACTGGATTATGCTACCGATGCTAAACTGCGTCAGGCAATTCATAATATGCCAAACCGTCCGACCGTATTTATCGTATCACAGCGTGCCGCATCCATTATGTATGCCGATAAGATTATCGTATTAGATGATGGAACTGTTGCAGGAACCGGCACCCATGAAGAATTGTTAAAGGATTGCAGCGTATATCAGGAAATCTATTATTCGCAGTTTAAGAGGACGGAAGGAGGACACTGATATGAAAAAGGAATCAAGACAGAAGGAAACCCTTGGAAGAATCCTTAAGTATATGAAAAAGTACTGGTTATTCTTAGGTTTGTCCATTGCATTAGCGGTGATCAGTGTAATTTTAACCTTATACATTCCGATTCTTACCGGAGATGCCATTGATTATATCGTAGACAAAGGAAAAGTAGATTTTACTTATATTACACCGATCCTTAAGAAAATGGTGGTAGTCATTCTGATTACGGCAGATGCCCAGTGGATTATGAATGTCTGCAACAATAAGATGACTTATAATATTGTCCGGGATATCCGTAAGGATGCTATCCGCAAAATAGAGATTCTTCCACTGAAATATTTAGACGCTCATTCCTACGGTGAAATAGTCAGCCGCGTAATTGCGGATGTAGACCAGTTCGCAGACGGACTTCTAATGGGTTTTACCCAGTTGTTTACCGGTGTGGTAACAATTGTCGGAACATTAGGCTTTATGTTGAGCGTCAATGTAAAGATTACGGCAGTGGTAGTATTTTTAACACCGTTGTCTTTTGTGGTAGCAGGATTCATTGCAAAGAAAACATTCTCCATGTTTAAGCTGCAGTCGGAAACAAGAGGAGAGCAGACTGCTTTAATCGATGAAATGATTGGAAACCAGAAAATTGTCCAGGCATTTTCCCATGAAGATGAGGCGTTGGAAAGTTTCGATGAAATTAATGGAAGACTGGAAAAATATTCCCTTCGTGCCTTATTCTTTTCCAGCATTACCAATCCGAGTACCCGTTTTATCAATGCGTTAGTTTATGCAGGTGTTGGCGTGTTTGGCGCAGTTTCGGCTATCCATGGTGGAATCAGTGTTGGGCAGTTATCCTGTTTCTTAAGTTATGCAAATCAGTATACGAAGCCTTTTAATGAGATTTCCGGTGTCGTAACTGAGTTACAGAATGCACTGGCTTGTGCAGCAAGAGTATTTGAGCTGATTGATGAAGAGGCACAGGTACCGGATGCAGAAGATGCAGTGGTATTAGAGGAAGTAAAGGGAGATGTGGATTTAGAGCATGTTTACTTCTCTTATGAGCCGGGGCAGAAGCTGATTGAGGATTTTAATCTCCATGTCAATCCGGGTGAGCGTGTGGCAATTGTCGGACCGACCGGATGCGGTAAGACAACATTGATTAATCTTCTGATGCGGTTCTATGATGTCAACAGCGGAATCATCCGTGTCAGCGGCGTGCCGGTTAAAGATATGACAAGAAGCAGCCTGCGCAGCAGCTATGGTATGGTATTGCAGGAAACCTGGTTAAAGGAGGGAACCATTCGTGAGAACATCTGTATGGGAAAACCGGATGCTACCGATGAAGAAATCATGGAGGCAGCAAAAGCTTCCCATGCCCATAATTTTATCAAACGTCTGCCCAAGGGCTATGATACGGTAATTGCAGAGGACGGTGGCAATCTTTCCCAGGGACAGAAACAGCTTCTTTGCATTGCCAGAGTTATGCTTTGCCTGCCGCCAATGCTGATTTTGGATGAAGCAACTTCATCGATTGACACACGAACTGAGATGAAGATTCAGGAAGCTTTTGGCCGGATGATGAAGGGAAGAACCAGTTTTATCGTTGCCCATCGTCTGTCTACCATTGAAGAGGCAGACATTATTCTGGTTATGAAAGACGGACATATTATCGAACAGGGCAATCATGAAGAACTGCTTCGGAAGAATGGGTTCTATGCAGCTCTTTATAACAGCCAGTTCGTACAGTCGTAGAATTAGTTTATAATGTTACATGTTGTAACAGCATTTCATATGTTACCCCAAGTTCCGGATTAAAGTTCCACGGAACGAGAGCTGCCTGACAGCCGGGGTAACGTTTTTTGATGTCTAAAATGCATTCCATGGCACCGCTTACGGGAGAATCATTAAGGGAAGAAGTCCGCTCATTTCCAAAGAAAGCGTCTTTCCCGGTAGAAAGCAAAATGGTATCATTAACCCGTTTTACAATCTTATCGGTCTGTGAGGCAATGTATTCCGTTACCCGTTCATCCTGCCAGCGAAAGCTTTCTGCAATGGTATCCCAGATCCATGCAGCCATATTATTAAGCTGGCTGTGAAGACCAAAAGCCACAGAATAATCAAAAGCATGACTGCCATAGCGTATGACATGCTTTTTGGCTTTCTCATAAGTCTGATGCAGATATGCCAGTGCCGTACTGACCGGAAGCTCCGTATCGATGGAAGCACCAAAGAGCTTTTTCTGCTCAAAGAGTGTATCACAGAATTTTTCGTAATCACTGTCGTATAAACCGGTAAGATTGCATTCGTCAAGGTGAATGGTAGGATAAGATTCCAACTGATAGCGTTTAAGAGCCTGTTTCATGGCAGGAAGATTATTATCAATTAAAGTAATCGATGAAAAGTGTCCGGCAAGTAGCGATAAATCCCAGTCGTTACAACCGCCGGCACCAAAGATGGCAAGGGAGCTGTCAGCAGCAGTAGAGGCAATCAGATAATTGCTGATGGCATTGCGATAATCTGTCCAGTCTTCGTAGGCGTGGGGCAGAAACTGTTTTTGCAAGAGGTCTTCGTAAAGTGACATGGGATACTCCTTTCATTATGTGTATCAGAACGGTTGGCATAAATGTGGTTATTTTTGTTGCTGAGAGGGAAAATGTCCTCCCTACCGCCACAACAGACCATATTTATACAAACTGGTTTGTCTTCTCGTCATATTCATAGTCGATGGCAGAAAGCTTGCTGCAGAGCTCATCTTTCGAAAGATTTAATGCAGAACAGAGTTCATTTAAGGTAGGGTAGAAGTCCCGAAGCTGCGTGTTGATGTAACTTAATAACATGACTGGGTCATTTGGTATATTCATGGTGTAATATCTCCTTTATCGTTGATTGCATAGGTGCTTGCGAAAGGGGAGGGAGGATTTCCTGCAATAATATTACGCCGGTTCACAGGGAAATTTCTCTTTATCCGATACAAAATGCCAACAGTTCTTAGAATGCGTCTTTTGCTTGTTTGTAAACTGTCTTTCCGGTTGCTTTGGCTGAATAGCAGTACTGTCCGTCGAGGGCAGATGCCACATAATGCCTGCAAGGGGCACTAGGAATTTCGGTATAATGCTGTTTTCATCTGGCAACCGGCACAAATTCACATCCATGTTCAAATGTGCCTCGCTGGTACATCCCTGTACCAGCGTTGCCTGTTGCCAGACGAAATTCCAAGTGCCCCTAACAGCCTTTATCAGGCATCTGTACTTCGACGAACCGCGCTGCTATTCTGACAAACATTGGAAAGACGGTTTTAATAATAACAAGCAAAAGATGCATTTTAGAATTGTGGTATTTTGTATCGAAAGAGAAATTTCCCTGTGAATCGCATAATATTTTTCGCAAAATCTCTCCCCATTCGCAAGCGCCTATGGATTATTCAGGTATATGCCCAATTTTAGTCTAAAATTTATCAGCTGACAACCTGAAATTAATATAGAAAATGATTTACATTACTGATTTATCATGGTAGTATACTAAAGTGATGGAAAAAGAACTTAATAAAAAGATATTACAAAAAGAGGAGGAACTCTATTATGAAGAAGAAAATGTTGACTGTTTTACTGGCAGCCGCAATGACCGTGTCACTGGCTGGCTGTGGAAGTAAGGATGCAGATAAAAAAGACAATGCATCTGTCCAGAATACTGAAAATGCAAAGAGCGACAATGGTTCAGACCGTACCCAGTTTGTTGTAGGATTTGACGCAGAATTTCCACCATATGGTTATATGGATGAGGATGGAGATTATACCGGATTTGACCTTGAACTGGCACAGGAAGTATGCGACCGTAACGGATGGGAACTGGTAAAGAAACCAATTAACTGGGATTCAAAAGATATGGAATTGGAGTCAGGTTCCATTGACTGTATCTGGAACGGATTTACCATGAACGGAAGAGAAGATGATTATACATTCTCTGATCCATATGTAGACAACAGTATCGTTGTAGTTGTTGCAAAAGATTCGGATATTAATAAATTATCAGATCTGGCAGGAAAAGTAGTAGACGTCCAGGCTGATTCTTCAGGACTTGCAGCATTACAGGGAGATGATGCAACCGATGAAAATAAAGAGCTGACTGCATCTTTTGCTGAACTTCAGCAGGTAGCTGATTACAATACTGCATTTATGAACTTGGAGTCCGGTGCTGTAGATGCAGTAGTATTGGATATCGGAGTAGCAAAATACCAGATGTCATCCAGAGGAGATGCTTTCCGTATGTTGGATGAGCAGGTGTCCAGCGAGCAGTATGCAATCGGATTTAAAAAAGGTAATACAGAGTTAAAAGACCAGGTTCAGAAGACCTTGGATGAGATGGTAAAAGATGGAACATTTACTACTATCGTAAATAACTACACAGATTATAATTTACCAGAAATGGTTTGCTTAGGAGAATAGATATGTCATTTATTGCTGTAGCACAGCAGCTGGGTTCCGGTATGCTGGCATCACTTTCTATATTTGTATTAACATTGGTATTTTCACTGCCGTTAGGACTTTTAGTGGCATTTGGAAGAAAGTCACGGATTAAGCCGGTGCAGTGGCTTGTAAAATTATACATATCCATTATGCGTGGAACTCCGCTGATGCTTCAGCTTCTGGTGGTGTATTTCGGACCATATTACCTATTTGGAATCCGAATCTCCAAAGAGTATAGCTTTTATGCAACAATCATTGGTTTCTCCATTAATTATGCGGCATATTTCGCAGAGATTTATCGTGCAGGAATCGAAGGAATCCCGGTAGGACAGTATGAAGCAGCCAAAGTATTAGGATACTCTAAGGCACAGACCTTCTGTAAAATCATTTTCCCGCAGATGGTAAAACGCGTGGTGCCGCCGGTAACCAATGAAGTTATTACACTGGTAAAAGATACTTCCATGGCATTTGTACTGGCTTATGCAGAAATGTTTACCATTGCAAAACAGATTGCGGCCCGTGTCAGCAGCATCATGCCATTGTTTGTAGCAGGACTTTTCTACTACATCTTTAACTTTGTAGTGGCATTTATCATGGAACGAATTGAAAAGAAACTGAGTTATTATAAGTAAGGAGAGGAAAAGAATGAAGCTGTTAGAGATAAAGAATGTAAAGAAAAGCTTTGGGGCTGTAGATGTACTTCATGATATTTCACTCTCCGTGGAACAGGGTGAGGTTGTAGCAATTATCGGTCCTTCCGGTTCCGGTAAATCAACACTGCTGCGTTGTGCCACACTTCTTGAGACAATGGATGAAGGAGAACTGGTTTATCTCGGTGAGCATGCGGTGTCAACCGGTGCGGATGGAAAATCCCAGTATGTGGGAAACGCAGAATTAAAAAAGATTCAGGGATATTTCGGACTGGTATTTCAGAACTTTAATCTGTTTCCACATTATTCCGTGTTAAAGAATCTGATGGATGCACCGGTACATGTGCAGAAGCGGAATAAAGAAGAAGTAAAGAAAGAAGCAATGGAGCTTCTTGAAAAAATGGGGTTATCCGATAAGGCAGACTGCTATCCATGCCAGCTTTCTGGTGGACAGCAGCAGAGAGTTGCCATTGCAAGAGCGTTAGCACTTCATCCACAGATTTTATTCTTCGATGAGCCAACCTCCGCATTAGATCCGGAGCTTACCGGAGAAATCTTAAAAGTAATCCGTCAGCTGGCAAGTGAGCATATGACCATGGTAATTGTAACTCATGAGATGGCATTTGCCAGAGATGTGGCTGACCGTGTCATTTTTATGGATGGCGGTTATATTATTGAACAGGGTGACCCGAAGGAAGTAATCGAGCATCCGAAAGAAGAGAGAACAAAGCAGTTCCTGGCAAGATTTGCCCAGAATTAGGATTGGGTAAAACCGGGATTGCATTATTTATAAAGTCTGCTATAATTCGTCATAGGTATTTGCTTCAGCGACCAATAAATATGTATGAGAACAAGCATAGGAGAAGCTATGAAGATAATTATAGTGGGCTGTGGTAATGTAGGTGCAACACTTGCAGAACAGCTTAGTAAAGAAAAACATGATATTACAGTAATTGATTGCAGACAGCAGGCTGTAGAGGCAGTGACCAATGTATGTGATGTAATGGGAATTATTGGAAATGGTGCAAGTTTTAATGCACAGACAGATGCAGGGATTGCAGATGCAGACCTTATGATTGCAGTGACAGGTTCAGATGAACTGAATCTTTTATGCTGTCTGATCGCAAAAAAAGCAGGAGGCTGCCATACGATAGCAAGAGTCAGCAATCCTGTATACAGTAGAGAAATAGGTTTTATTAAAGAGGAATTAGGGTTGTCCATGATTATCAATCCACAGCTTGCAGCAGCACGCGAAATGGCGAGACTGCTGAAATTCCCTTCCGCGCTCAAAGTGGATTCATTTGCCAAGAGCCGGGTGGAATTAGTCAACTACCGGATTGAGGAGGACAACCCTCTTTGTAATATGCAACTTAAGGATATGGGAAGCAGACTGCATTGTGACGTACTGATAGCAGTGGTTGAGCGTGGAGATGAAGTATATATTCCGGATGGTAATTTTGAGTTGAAAGCCAGGGATGAGATTTCTATTGTAGGAACACCGGCTAAAACCATTGAATTCTTTAAGAAACTGGGTGTGCCTACTTCTTCTGCGAGAGATGCACTGATTGTCGGTGGCGGAAGAACTTCTGTTTATCTTGCAAAGCAGCTTTTGGAAATGGGTATCCGTGTCAAAATTGTAGAGCGTGATGAAGAACGCTGCGAAGAATTAAATGAAATGGTTCCAAAGGCGATGATTATCTGTGGTGATGCAACAGATAAAGACCTTTTAATCGAAGAGGGATTGTTAGAGACAGAAGCCTTTGTGGCAACCACTAATTTTGATGAAGAGAATATCATGCTGGCATTGTTTGCAAAGAGTTTATCTTCTGCAAAACTGATTACTAAAGTTCATCGTATTTCTTATGATGATATTATTGACCAGTTAGATGTAGGAAGTATTATTTATCCGAAATTCATTACTTCCGAGAGTATTATCAAGTATGTACGTGCCATGAAAAACTCCATGGGAAGTAATATTGAGACATTGTACAAGCTGAATGATAACCGGGTAGAAGCACTGGAATTTTTAATTAAAGAGGGTTCTCCGGTGGTTGGAATTCCGCTGCAGGATCTTCGCTTGAAACCTAAGATGCTGATTGGATGTATCACCCATAAAGGAAAAGTGACCATTCCAAAAGGACAGAGTGTAATTGAAGTGGGAGATACGGTAATTCTTGTTACCACGACGACAGGGTTACATGATATCCGGGATGCATTAAGGTAGGAGGCTTGTCATGAATTATTCCATGATTCGATACATATTAAGCAGTGTTATATGCTTCGAGGGAATCTTTCTTCTGCTTCCGGCAGCAACAGCAGGTATTTATCAGGAAAAGGAAGGCTTTTTATATCTGATTACCGGACTTGCCTGTATGCTGATTGGGTTTTGGGGCAGAAGAAGAAAACCGAAGAGCAGTGTATTTTATTCAAAAGAAGGATTTGCAGCAGTTGCATTAAGCTGGATAATCCTCAGTCTGATTGGCGCATTGCCAATGTATTTAACCGGAGAATTTCCATCTTATATTGATGCGTTATTTGAGACAATTTCCGGCTTTACGACAACAGGCTCAAGTATCTTAAGTGATGTAGAGGCACTTTCCCGTGGAACAGCTTTCTGGCGTTGCTTTACCCACTGGATTGGTGGTATGGGTGTGCTGGTATTTATTATGGCAGTCATGCCCCTTTCCGACAGTTCCAGCATGCATCTGATGCGTGCAGAAAGCCCGGGACCATCTGTTGGAAAACTGGTTCCAAAGGTAAAGAGTACCGCAATGATTCTCTATGGAATCTATGTAGTCTTTACGGTGATTGAGATTATTGCACTGCTAATAGCAGGAATGCCACTCTTTGATTCCATGACATTGACCTTTGGTACCGTGGGAACCGGTGGATTTGGACTATTAAACAGCAGTATTGCATCATACAGTACAGCGGTGCAGATTATCATTACGGTATTTATGATTATCTGTTCCATCAATTTTACTGTATATTATATGTTTTTGATTAAGCGGCCGAAGGAAGCACTGATGTGTGAGGAAATGCGTTACTATCTTTTGATCGTATTCGGTTCGGCACTGCTTATTGCATTTAATATCAGAGCCAGCTTTGCTTCTTTTGGAAAAGCATTCCAGCAGGCAATCTTTCAGGTGGCATCTGTTATCAGTACTACAGGATTTGCCACGGCAGATTTTAATCTCTGGCCGGAATTTTCAAGAACGATTCTGGTGCTTTTAATGTTTGTCGGAGCCTGTGCCGGAAGTACCGGCGGTGGAATTAAGGTTTCCCGTCTCATTATTATGGTAAAATCTGTCCGCAATGAAATTATGTCTGTGACCCATCCAAGAAGTGTGCAGAAGGTACATATGGACGGAAGACGAATACCGGATAATGTGGTAAAGACTGTGTTATGCTATCTGGCAGGCTATGTTGTTATTCTTATCGTATCAGTGTTGTTAATCAGTCTTGATAATTTTGATATGACAACGAACTTTACAGCAGTTATGGCAACCTTTAATAATGTCGGACCGGGACTTAACAGGGTAGGACCGACCGGTAACTTTGGTGGGTTCAGTGTTTTATCCAAGCTGGTATTGATGTTTGACATGCTGGTTGGTCGATTGGAATTATACCCGATGTTAGTGATTTTTGCACCGGGTTTATGGCGGATTCATCCTCACCGCCATGTTGGCAAAGTTCAGTAAATCTTAATAAATAATAAGGAATCCCTCCTTTGCCTGTATGCTATAATGTGTTTGGAATAGCAGACAGGCAGGAGGGATTTTTATGAAAAACCGTATTCTTGTGGTGGATGATGAGAAGGAGATTGCAGACTTAGTAGAGATATATCTGGTAAGTGAGAAGTTTGACGTAATCAAGTGTTATGATGGAGATACAGCAATAGATGCAATAGAGCATGAGAAAATTGACCTTGCAATTTTGGATATTATGCTGCCGGGGATTAGTGGACTGGAGCTGTGCCGCCGGATTCGAAAAAAAGAGAATTATCCGGTTATTATGTTAACTGCAAAAGATTCCGAAGTGGATAAAGTAACAGGACTTACCATAGGAGCAGATGATTATGTGACAAAACCGTTTCTTCCGCTGGAACTGGTCGCAAGAGTGAAGGCACAGTTACGCCGTTATGAGCGCTATGGAGCAAGGACGGACCAGCCGGCAGAGAATATGTCTTTTGACGGTAATATAATAGAAAATACATCTGCAAATGGTTCATATGATGCGGCAGATGGAACGTATGCATCAAATCATGCAGGAACGGAATCGGATGATACTATTATATGCCGTGGAATTTTGTTAAAGAAATGTGCACATGAATGCTATCTGGATGGAGATGAGATTTCACTTACACCGACAGAATTTACGATTTTGCAGGCGTTGTGTGAAGCAAAAGGCAGGGTACTCAGTGCGGAAGAGCTGTTTCATATTATCTGGAAAGACGAATATTATAGCAAAAGCAACAATACCATAACCGTTCACATCCGGCATCTGCGGGAGAAACTTAAGGATACCGGTGAACGTCCAAAATACATTAAGACAGTATGGGGAGTGGGATATAAGATTGAAGGATGACAATAATAAGAAAAAACTGGATTTTGCACCGGTAAGACGAAAAATATTTTCCCGGATTGTATTACTGATGGCAGGAGCTTTCTTTGGCATCTGGTTTCTCTACCAGTATGTGCTGCAGGGAAGATTTGCAGATGGAATTGTAAGGTTTCTTTATGATTTTACCAGCATGACGTATGAAGATGCGAGAGATTTCTATTGGAATAATATCGGAAATCATTTTGAACTGATTTTCTTTGGGGCGATTGCACTGGTATTCTGTCTGATGTTTTATTTCTTTTTAAATTCATTTACAAAATATTTTCAGGAGATTGATAACGGAATCAATGCATTAGTGCACCATGATGGCAGACAGATCCGGATGTCGAAGGAAATGGCTGCCATGGAAGAAAAGCTAAACAGTGTGAATGCAACTTTAAACCGGCAGCTTTATGATATTCAGATGGCAGAGAAGAAGAAGGATGAGCTGGTATTGTATCTTGCCCACGATATCCGGACACCGCTTACCTCTGTGATTGGGTATCTGAAATTATTAGAGGAGATGCCGGATATTTCAAAAGAGCAGCAGGATAAATTTATCCATGTCACCCTGGACAAAGCACTGAGACTGGAAGTTCTGGTGAATGAATTTTTTGACATTACCCGTTTTAACCGGCAGGATATTGAACTGGCAACGACAGAAATAGACCTTTATTATATGCTGATGCAGCTGTCGGATGAAGTGTACCCGCTTCTTGCACCGGAACATAAGAAAGTGGAAATACGGGCAGACGAAAATTGCAAAGTATATGGGGATGCAGATAAGCTGGCACGTATTTTTAATAACATATTGAAAAATGCCATTGCCTACAGCAACCCGGACAGTACCATTGTCATTTCCGCATGGGAGGAGCCACCGGGAACGGTTATCCTGTTCAGTAATCAGGGGCAGACCATATCACCGGAAGAACAGCAGCGTATTTTTGATAAATTCTATCGGCGGGATGAAGCGAGACAGACCAACAGCGGAGGAGCGGGGCTGGGACTTGCCATCGCAAAGGAACTGGTGGATCTGCATGGAGGAACCATCCGTGTAATGAGTGAAAATGGCCGGACAACATTTAAGGTCTGCCTGCCGAGACGAAAAATGCCGACAGCTTAGAAACGCCGGTTGTATTTTTATGCGTATTATTTTATAATATTCGTTATGAGTAAAGAAGAAAAAAAGCAGAGACAACAACATAAAGAGAAGATAAAGCAGGAGAAAGCCGCTGCTAAAGCAGAAAGCAAACAGGAGAAAGCCGCTGCCAAAGCAGAAAGCAAACAGGAAAAGCAGGCTGTCAAAGAGCAGAGCCGGCAGCAGAAAGCCGCTTCAAAGGAACTAGAAAAGCAGGAGAAGCAGCAGCGGAAAGCAGAAGATAATAAGCGCCGTCATACCGATATCAAATGGGACCGGCTGGATAATACGGCACATCTTTTCCCGGTAATTGCAGGAGAAGCAATGAGCAATGTGTACCGGATTGCAGTTACTTTAAATGAAGAGGTACAGCCGGAGTATCTGCGGCAGGCACTGGATATCGTACTTCCGAAATTTCCGGGCTTTAACTTGAGACTGCGTCAGGGAATTTTCTGGTATTATTTTGAAGAGAATGGCAAGAGTGCTCCAAGAGTACAGGAAGAAAGACATTTTCCATGCCGTTTTATCAGACAGAATAAGAATCACAGCTATCTTTTCCGGGTAACTTATTATAAATGCCGGATTAACCTTGAGGTCTTTCATGTACTGACAGATGGCATGGGCGGAATCAATTTCTTAAAGGAGCTGACCTATCAGTATTTAAGACTGGTGCATCCGGAATTGAAGGAGAAGCTGGGAGATAAGTTAAGCAGCGACACATCCATGAACCGTGAGGACAGCTTCCTTAAAAATTACAAGCACAGCCATGCCAAGGGATATAAGACAAAGAAAGCATATCTTATCAAAGGGGAAAAATTACGAACCGATGAATTTGGAGTAATTCATGGATTTGTAAAGATTCCGGCATTGAAAGAGGTATGTCATAAATATGGTGTCAGCATCAATGAGTATCTGGTTGCGGCATTTGCTTACAGCGTATATCGGGAATATCTGCATGGCATGCCGGACACACGTCCGATTCGTGTGGCGGTTCCGGTGAATTTAAGACCGTATTTTAATTCCATTACCACCAAGAACTTTTTTACAGTAGTATCTGCAGAGTTTGAACCGGTGGAGGATTCCTATACGTTTGAAGAAGTATTGAAGCTTACTACAGAGAGTCTTCATCAACAGATTAATAAAGAGCATTTAGAGGAACTGTTTTCCTATAATGTTTCCAATGAAAAATTATTGGTTGCAAGAGCAGTACCGCTGTTTTTGAAAAATATTGCCATGCGTTATGTGTATACATCGGCAGCACTGGCAAATACATCCACTGTAACCAACATTGGAAATGTGAAAGTGGAAGAGGATTACCAGCCATATATCAAGATGTTTTATGCATTCCTTGCCATGTCAAAGGGACAGAATATCAAGGGAACGATTTGTTCCTATCAGGATACGCTGGCATTTACCTTTAGTTCTGTTTTAAAAGATACATCCCTGCAGCGTGGATTTTTCCGGAAACTGTCAGAGGATGGTCTGAATGTGGAAATAGAAAGTAATGGTGTGTATTATGAGTAAATGTAAGAATTGTAATGTGGAAATCTTAGATGACAGCCAGATCTGTCCGCTGTGCCACAGTGTATTAGAAGAGGGAGAAGAAGGACACAATACCTATCCGGATGCATGGATTCCAACCAGAAGATTAAAATTTGTGACAAATATTATATTCTTTCTGGTGTTATTAGGCAGTGTGGCAGCAGGCTATCTCAATTATATCTGGTATCAGGGAAAACTCTGGAGCCTGATTGCAATTGCAGGACTTTGGTATCTGTTCCTGATTTTCCGGCTGGATATTTTAAGCAATAGTGGATACCGGACGAAAATCATAGCAACTACATTATCCGGAATTTTATATGTGATTCTGATTGACTGGATAGTGGGATTCCATGGCTGGTCGGTTAATTATGTGCTTCCGGCAGGCATTATGCTGTTAGATGCAGGTATTGTTCTGCTCATGATTATCAATTCCAGAAACTGGCAGAGTTATCTGATGTTCCAGTTATTTGGAATTGTATGCAGCCTGATACCGTTGCTTTTGATTGCACTTCACATTGTGACCCATCCGGGGTTAAGTGAACTGGCATTTGGAATTTCTGTATTTTTATTCCTCGGAACGCTGATTATCGGTGACCGCAGAGCCAGATTAGAGTTAAAGAGAAGATTTCATGTAAGGTGATTATGGAAGAAAGTAAGACGAGTGTGCAGGGCAGGGTCATCCGTGACCTAATTGCCCGTTTTGCAAGTGATAATTTGATTGGCAGAAAATTAAAGACCGGAGAGCTTCGTAAGAAAATGGTGGAACCGGCGTGGAAATGCCCGGACTGTTTTCTGATGCAGAAAATTAAGATGCCACAGTTTGAAATGGAGCTTTTAACCTCCATGCAGAATCCAAGGGAAGATAAAGTAGTTCTGCAGCTGCATGGTGGCGGGTATATTGGAAAAATGCGAAATGCCTACCGTACCTTTGCCGGACTTTACAGTGAGGTGGGAAAAGGAATCAGTGTGCTGACCATCGATTACCGCGTGGCACCAGAGCATCCTTTCCCGGCAGCATTGGAAGATACGGTGGAAGCCTATGAATGGCTGCTAAGCTGTGGATTTAAGCCGGAACAGATTATTGTGGCAGGTGATTCTGCCGGAGGTGGACTGGCATTGGCACTTTGCATGTACTTAAAGGATCATGGGAAAGCACTTCCCTGCGGACTGATTGCCATGTCTCCCTGGACAGATCTGACTGCCAGTGGTGAATCCTATGATACCAATTATGAGCGGGACCCGTTATTTGGAAATACAAGGGACAGTCTCATTTATAATAAGGATTATGTGGGAGACGCAGACGAAACGAATCCTTATATTTCACCGTTGTTTGGTGACTTCATAGGATTTCCACCAATGCTGATTCAGGTTGGTTCTTATGAGATGCTTTTAAGTGATTCCACATCCGTAGCAGAGAAGGCAAAGAAGCAGGGCGTAAAAGTCCGCTTAAGCATTTACGAAGGAATGTTTCATGTGTTCCAGATGGCAATGCTTATGATGCCGGAATCCAAGCGGGCATGGGCTGAAGTCGGCAAATTCATAGAGATGATTTCGGAATAAAAAATCCGCTGTATCGGAAAAGACAGATTAAAATGTCTCAACCGGGACAGCGGATTTTGAATATGCGGGTAACTAACGTTTGTTAGTCAGGTGTGACACGTTCATATAATTTGGCAGTCCATTTTCGTAGGAAATGGAAGTCTCGCCCTGAATCAGTGGGAGAAGATAGGCTACCATTTCTTCGGTAACGTCATTTCCACGCTCGTTAATCCATGCTCTTGGAACGGATTTTGCTTCGTTCGCAATATTTTTGATTTCTGCATAACCGTATTCGATGGTATATGGTGCATTGGAAGTACGGTTCATGGTTACCATGGAAGCGGTAATGCCCTGTTTTGCAAAAGCAACAGCATGTTCACCGGAAGCAACTGCTTCATTTAAATCGGTGGCAGAAGAAAGGTGGGCAGCGCAACGTTGTAATACATTTACTTCTACAGAACGGACTTTTACGTTGATATTGTCTTTAATCAGATATTCCAACGCTTTACCGGCACCGCTTAACTGGCTGTGACCGAAGGTATCTTCCATGCTTTCTCCGGCACAGATATAATTGCCTTCTGCATCATGAATTCCTTCAGATACCGCAATGATAATATTGTTGTGTTCCTCTAAGAGCGCACGCACATCTGTTAAGAACTCCTCCTTGTCAAAATTGCATTCCGGAAGATAAATAAGATGCGGTGCATCGCTGTATTCATTTCTGGCAAGGGCGGAAGCGGCGGTCAGCCAGCCGGCATCACGTCCCATAATTTCTACGATTGTTACACTCTTTACGGCATAGATAAATGTATCATGTGCAATTTCAAGTAAAGAAGATGCAATATATTTGGCGGCGGAGCCAAATCCCGGAGTGTGGTCTGTTACCATCAGGTCATTATCGATGGTTTTTGGAATACCAATAATGCGGACATTGCTTCCGATTCGCTCGGCATATTCGGAAAGCTTTAATACAGTATCCATGGAATCATTTCCGCCGATATAGAAGAATGCACCGATATTCAGCTTTTCAAACTGCTTGAAAATATAGTTATAAGAAGAATCATCATCCATAAAATCCGGCAGCTTAAAACGGCAGGAACCAAGGTACATTGCCGGTGTGTGAATCAGACGCTCTAATGCATTTTCGTCCGCTTCCATAATTTCGGAAAGGTTAAGATAATGTTCATTTAAAATACCTAAGATTCCATTTACGGAACCGTAAACAGTGCCATAGCAGCCGGCAGCACCTTTAATGACACCGGCAAGGCTTGCATTTATTGCAACGGTTGGTCCGCCGGACTGGGCAACCATGCAGTTTTGAATCGATGTATTCATAGTCAGACTCCTTTGTGATTTCAAAGATTTGTGTTAGGATATATAAGAAAGTTATAGTTACGATAAGAAAATATCCTACAAGAATAACTATATATGATAGAATCGGAAAAGGCAAGACTAATCCGGGGGGAGTGGGAAGAACCGCAAGAAAAAATAAAGGAAAGGCAAAAGAGATGGAAAATTGTATGCTCTGCCCAAGAGAATGTGGCGTAAATCGTAAAAAAGGTGAAATGGGAGTCTGCGGTCAGACAGCAGTTATAAAGGCTGCAAGAGCAGCACTTCATATGTGGGAAGAACCGTGTATTTCCGGGCAGAATGGCTCCGGAACGGTATTTTTCAGCGGCTGTAATTTAGGCTGTATCTTCTGCCAGAATCACAATATTGCCACAGGAAAATCCGGAATTGAAATAAGTATAGAGCGGCTGGCAGAAATTTTCCTGGAATTGCAGGAAAAGGGTGCAAATAATATCAATCTGGTAACGGCAGGACATTTTGTACCACAGGTGGTTGAAGCACTGAAGCTGGCAAAGCAGCAGGGACTTTATCTTCCGATTGTTTATAATACCAGCTCCTATGAAAAGGTGGAAACACTTCGCCTGTTAGAGGGTTATGTGGATATTTATCTTCCTGATTTAAAATATGTTGACAGCGCAATCAGCAGCAGGTATTCCCATGCAGCGGACTATTTTACTTGTGCCAGTGCAGCGATTGCAGAAATGGTGCGGCAGGTAGGCGAGCCGGAATTTGTTTTCGAACGGGCAGCAGGCAAAGAAGGCAGCAGTGCAGAATTTCCGGCAGATGAGAAAAAGAAAATTTCGGAACAGCAGAATAATATGATATTTGACGCAGCAGAATATCAGGAGCGCAGCGAAGCCGGGGAGTCTCTTCTGATGAGAAAAGGCGTCATTGTGCGCCATCTTGTTATGCCGGACTGTGTGGAAGATTCCAAGCGTGTGATATCTTATCTTCTTAAGACCTATGGCGGTCAGATTTTTATCAGCATTATGAATCAGTATACGCCGCTGCCACAGTGCAGGGAGTATCCGGAATTAAGCCGCCGGGTAACGGAAGCGGAATATGATGCGGTGGTGGATTATGCGATTGGACTTGGCATTGAAAATGGCTTCATCCAGGAAGGAGATGTGGCAGAGGAGAGCTTTATCCCGGAGTTTGATGGAGAAGGGATTGTACGGAAAGATATGGGTAGATAATTATAAGAGAAAAAAGTGATGTTACAAGGTGGTTTGTAGAGCGTTTGGATGAATTATATAATTTGACAAAAAAGATACATGGAAAAATTATATGATATAGGAAGCGGTGAAGTGGTACTGGGGAATTGTCTTGCGTTCCGCCAATAATTGATAGTAGTAAAAGTAAAAATATGTGCTATAATAAATATATGTTAATTACATTAGCCAGAAAGTCAATATAAAGTGTTTTGTACATAAGGAAAAATGAAGGAGTACTTGAAATGAAAAAGAGTATTGTAATTGCGATCGTTGGAGTATTAGTTGTAGCTGGTGTAGGAAGTGCAGTTTACTTCCAGGCAACCAAGAAATCAAAGGTTGGAAGTGCAGTAGCATCTACAGAGCAGGAAGTAGCAGTTCCATCCGCAGATGATATGGAAGCACAGGTAAAAGAAGTCGTAGCTGCAAAGGAAGCAGAACTGGAAGCACAGAAAGCTGCAGAAGAGGAAGCTGCAAGAGTAGCAGCAGAACAGGCAGCAAAAGAAGAAGCAGAAAAAGCTGCCAAGGAGAAAGAACAGGTTGCAGATAGTAATACTAGCACAAAGGGAAATACAACAGCAAAATCCAATAAATCCGGTAACACTGGAACAAAGAGCAACAGTTCTACTTCCAGTAATGGTAATAGCAATAATGAATCAAATAGCACATCTGCAGTCACAGATGATGATAACCCAATTCCAGGTTTAACTCCTGGACAAAGTTGGAATATGGGGGAACCTATACACGAATCAGAAATTCCTGGAGGGGGAACAGCATATTCTTATGACCCAATAGTTATTCCACCAACAGAATAATAAAAAGATATAGAAAAATAGCCAAGCATATGCTTGGCTATTTAAAAAAGGGCAACAAAAAGGAGCGTTTATATTCGCTCCTTTGTTATAATTATAAAGTTAAGGCACTAAATTCTCCCTAAATGATAAAAAATCTTGACATCTCCCGCAAAAGTTCTATAATACATTTTCGGTAATGCGAGGATGTAAAAGGATGAATAAAGAAAGAGACTATTTTTTTGATAATTTAAAAGCGGTATTGATATTCTTGGTTGTGCTGGGACATTTCCTGCTCCCTATCCGTGGAGACAATCCATTGGTGGTGGTGAAACGGCTCATCTATGTATTTCATATGCCGCTTTTTGTATTTATCTCCGGCTATTTTGCCAAGAAAATTTATAAAAATGGACAGTATAATTTTAAGAAAATATTGTATCTGCTGAAAGCATATGTTGTGTTCGTTGTGGCAATTCAGATAGTATATGCCATTGCGGGATTTGAAAAATTTACGGAGATAGATTTCCTTTCCCAGAGTGGTGCACCGTGGTATTTATTTGCAATGATTGTATGGTATCTGACGATACCACTTGTCCGTAAATGTAAAGCGGTGCCGGTTCTTTTGCTTACGGTAGTGCTGGCATTAACAGCTGGTTATTTTAAAAATGTGGGGGACTTTTTATGTCTGTCACGAATTCTGGTATTTGGACCGTTTTTCTATCTGGGCTATTTTCTGGAGCAGAAGACACTGGAAAAAGCATTGCAGACAAAGTTTCAGAGACTGGTGGTTCCATGCGCGGAGGCAATCTGTATCTTTATTCTGGCATATGGAGCAAGGTTGAAAGATTCCCTGGGAATGGTATATGAAAATATATCCTACTATGAACTGGAAGAAGTGTGGAAAGGACCGATGGTCCGCCTCTCCCTGATGATTGCAGCATTTCTTATTTCCTGGGCAATCATGTTTTTTATTCCAAGAGGAAAGACAAGACTTTCAGTAATCGGACAGAATACCATGCCGGTGTATATGCTACACCGGATTTTACGGGATATTCTGATGTTTGCCGGAATCTATGATTATCTGGGTGACTGGGGCTGGATAGCATTTTTTATCCTGTTAGGATTAAGTGCTGGAATCGTATATGTGTTAAATAATTCACATGTTGTCAATCAGGTCAACCGGATACTGGCATTACATACGCCGCAGTTGATCAGAAACTTAAAAAGGCAACGGGCACGTTAGTCTGGATGGAAGAGATTGATACCATTGGAATGATAAAGAGAGGTGGTCGTATGTCAGAAAATAGAAAAATTCGTGTTTTTTATCAGTTTAACGGATATGTCCAGGGTGTGGGATTCCGCTATCGCATGTCGCATCTGGCGGGGTATTTTGGTGTGACTGGTTGGGTGCGCAATGAATATGACGGCTCGGTACAGGCAGAATTGCAGGGACTGCCGGAAGAAATTGATATGATAATTCAAAGACTCTGCCAGGACCGTTACATCGAAATCCGCAGCATGGACAGAAAAGAACTTCCACTGGATGAGACGGAACGGGGCTTCCATGTAAAATATTAAAATGCAAAAAGCAGCTTCTGGCATACTTTGTCAGGAGCGTTTTTACTTTACAGAAAATTGCTTTCCTGTAAAGTAAAAACGCTCTGCGAGGATGCGCACTGCGGCGTATAAGGTAGATGTCGTAAGCGACCGCCGCAGGCGCGAGAATGTGCCAAGGCACATTCTTTGTTCAGAAAAGTTGCAAAAAATAGCAAGAAATAGTAAACTGTGGGATATGCGAGTATACTACTATGAAAATGAATTAGAGGATGAATTTTCGGAAGCAAAGATAACTGCGAAGAAAATTGATGGAACCTATCAGTACAGCCAGGACAGCTTGGGAAGGAAATTATTACATTTTATCTGTTATAATCTCATTGCAAAACCGGTGGCATGGTGCTTTTTAAAGATAAAATACCGTCATAAGATAGTGGGATGGGAAAAAATAAAAGCGTTAAAGGGACAGGGATTTTTCCTCTACGGAAATCATACCAATGCAGGAGCAGATGCATTGATTCCCACAATGCTGGCACATCCGACGGACGTATATGTGATTGTGCATCCGAATAATGTTTCTATGCCCTTTTTCGGAAAAGTAACGCCATATCTTGGGGCGTTGCCGCTGCCGGATGATAAGGATGCCATGAAACATTTCTTAGAAGAAATCGGAAAGAAAATCACTGCGAAAAAATGCGTGATGATATATCCGGAGGCACATATCTGGCCTTATTATACGAAGATACGTCCTTTTAAGGATTCTTCCTTCCGTTATCCGGTGCAGTATCAATGCCCGGTAATCTGTTTTACCAATACATATCAGAAACGGAAGCATAGTAAAAAGCCGCAGATAGTAACCTATGTGGATGGTCCGTTTTATCCGGATGCGAAATTGCGTGGAAAAGAGCAGAAAGCAGACCTTAGAAACAGGGTTTATGAACAGATGAAAGAAAGAAGCAGCAGGAACACCCTTGTACTTGCTACTTATATCAAAAAAGGTGATGTATGAGAAATATTCTATTTTCGGGGAATGTCAAAGTATTTGATGGAATACTGACCGGGATGCTGTCCATTTTTATGCGGACGAAATCGACAGAGCCATACCGCATCTACATTTTTACAATGGATGTATCACATTTAAGAGAGGATTTTCTGCCAGTGAGTGATGAGCAGATTGCATTTTTAAATGAGGTAGCAAAGTCCTATAACAAAGAAAATATTGTAATCAAGATTGATGTGACAGATATTTATAAAGAAGAATTTGCAGGCTGTCCGAACGAAGGTGCGTATTGTTCACCATATACCCTGCTTCGTCTGTTTGCAGATAAGATTCCGGAAATCCCGGATAAGCTTCTTTATCTGGATGCAGATATTTTATTTAACCGGGAGCCGGAACTTTTATATGACATTGATGTAAAAGGGTATGAGTATGCTGCAGCAAGAGACCACTATGGAAAATATTTAATCAATCCAAACTATATCAATGCGGGAGTATTGCTTTTTAATATGGCAGAGATTAAGAAAACAGGCCTTTTTGAAAAAGCAAGACATCTCATTAAGACAAAAAAATTACTGTTTGCGGATCAGGATGCAGTATACAGAAGTACCACGGCAAAGAAAATGCTGCCGCAGAAATATAATGACCAGAAGTTCTTACATAAGAATACAATAATCAGACATTTTTCCAAACGGCTTTTTTACCTGCCATATCCGCATACGGCAAATATTAAGCAGTGGAATGTCAGTGCAATTCACAGAATTTTTAAGTATGAAGCGTTTGATGATATTCTGTTCGAATATATTTATCTGAAAAAGAAATTTGAACAGGACACTAAGAGGTAAGGAGTTAATTTATGGAAATGAAGAGTTTATCACAGTATGGGAAGAAAGCGGAGATACCGATTTTCTTTGCCTGCGATGAAGGATTTGTAAAATATACGATGGTTTCCATGAAGTCCATCATGGAAAATGCAGACCGCAGCCGGAAATATCATATTTACATTTTACATATGGAAATTACGGAAGCAACCCAGACAAAAGTGCTTGCCATGGCAGATGAAGAATTTGCAATTGATTTTGTGGATGTTACAGACAAGATGAGGAGCATTGCAGATAAGCTTCCGATTCGTGACTATTATTCCAACACAACATATTTCCGGCTTTTTATTCCGGATATGTTTCCACAGTACCGCAAGGCACTTTATATTGACAGCGATACCATCGTAGTGGGAAATATTGCAGAATTATATGACCATAAGCTTGGTAAATTATATGCCGGAGTCTGTCCGGACCGTGTGGTAGCACAGACAGATATCTTAGGTGATTATGTAGAAAAGGTATTAGGCGTAAAGCGTGCCAGATATTTCAACGCCGGAGTAATGCTGATGAACTGCAGTCAGTTCCGTGAAAATCATCTTTTAGATGAATTCTTAGAGATGCTTCACATCTATCTTTTTGTGGTAGCGCAGGATCAGGATTACCTGAATCTGATTTGCAAGAATCAGGTGCTTTATATGGAACCGAAGTGGAATGCACAGGTATTTGGAGAACTTGCCTGCCCGGAAGAAGAGGTGGGATTATTCCATTTTAATATGGCAGCCAAACCATGGCATTATGAAGACTGCCGTCTGGCAGAGTATTTCTGGAAATATGCGAAGATGACAGCGGATTATGATGCCATAAAAGAAGGACTTGCTAATTATACCGATGAGCAGCGCCGCAATGACAGTGTGTCTGGTGAGAAATTAATCCAGCTTGCGGTATCTGAGATTAACAGAGAAGATAATTATCTTCGCAAGATGGAAAAAGCCGGAAAATCAGAAAGTAAGCTTGCGCTGCTTGCTCACATAGAGGAACTGGAGCGGGAAGGAAGATTTTCAGAAGATGCAGAAGAAAATCCACCGGCACCGGTTCTGATGCCGGAAGATATTAATTATCTTCCAAGAAGTTTAAAGAGCAAGACACAGACCAAATATGCATTTAAAGTAGCAAGATGGTTTGTCAATATGCTGATAAAGAAAAAGCAGTTGATAATCAAAGAATACAAAGGCATTGAAAATCTTGAAAAAGTAGCAGACGGAGCAGTCATTACCTGTAACCATTTCAATGCATTTGACAGCTTTGCCATCCAGCTTGCCTTCGAGCAGGGTAAATTGAAAAAGAAAAAAATGTACCGTGTAATCCGGGAAGGCAATTATACCGGATTTCCGGGATTTTACGGAGTGTTAATGCGCCATTGCAACACACTGCCGTTAAGCTCTAATTTTAAGACCATGGAGAAATTCATTGCTGCCGTAGACAGGGTATTAGAGAAAAATCAATTTGTACTTGTCTATCCGGAGCAGGGAATGTGGTGGAATTACCGGAAACCAAGACCGCTGCAGAAGGGCGCATTTACCTTCGCTGCCAGAAATAATAAGCCGGTACTTCCCGTATTTATTACCATGGAAGACAGTGATGTTTTAGATGATGACGGATTCTATGTGCAGGAATATACGGTGCATTTCTGTGAACCGATTTATCCGGATCCGAATAAAAAGCGTGCACAGAATTCCTGTGAGATGCGGGATAAGAACTATGAAGCCTGGAAAGCTGTTTACGAGCAGAACTATGGAGAGAAACTGACCTATAGTTGTGATGAGGAACAGCCGATTAAAGAGAAGAAAGCACTCTGATAAAAGTTGCAGGAAATGTAATATGTATTGAGAAAGGGTAAAGGGATAAATTATGAATAATCAGTGGAACCAGATGCCACCAAACATGCCGTCACAGCAGAGACCGCCGATGCCACCGAATATGCCGCCGCAGCAAGGTGGACCAATGCCGCCGAATATGCAGATGCAACAGGGCAGACCGATGCCACCAAACATGCAGATGCAGCAGAGACCGCCGATGCCAACGAATATGCCGCCACGACAGGGAAAAATGCCACGACCGGAGCTCTCTCCGGAAGATAAGAAGCAGGCAGACAAATTATGTATTATTTCCATGATTTTGATGTTTGCACCGATGGCAGTAATTTTTATTAAGAATATTATTCTGGGACTGTTGTTTGATGCAGGAAAAGAAGAAATTTATTATAATATCGCAAGCAGCTATGTATTAGGTTCAATTCTGACTTTTCTTATGGCTGGCTGTGGAATTGCAGCACTGGTACTTATGATTTTGGTCCGTGTAAAATATCCGCAGAGTGTATTTGGTAAAGTGCTGATGTGGCTTTATATTGCACTTGCCATTCTTGTAGTAGTATTTATAGCAGTAACAATTATTGCCTGTGGGCTGGCATTCATAAGCTGTGTCCGAAACTGTCCGGGCTGATGAGGCAGGAAAATAAATGATAGATATTACGATTTTGCACTGGAGAATTTCGCCGTATTTTATCTGTTTTCTCTTAAGCTTTGTACTGGCATATCTTTATGTCACATGGTATTTGAAAAAAGCAGGAGTAAGGGGCAGTCATATCTTTTATTCAGAGCTTTTGAATACAGTCCTGGCATTATATTTTGGAGCATTTTATACCTTTATTGTGCAGCTGGCAGAACAGGGTAAAGTAGAAACATTTGGTTTTTCCAGTCTTGGCGGTATGGCGGGCATCCTGCTCGGTGTGTGGATTTTTACAAAAATCAGTAAGGAACATAAGATAGAGCTATGGACTGCATATGTGCTGGCATTGGGACTGATGTATGCGGTTTCAAAGCTAGGCTGCTTTTTTGCAGGCTGTTGTGTTGGCATGAGATATCAGGGACCTGGCAGTATCCGCTATCTTGATAATGGAGCAGCGGGGGAATACCTTTTTCCGGTCCAGCTGGCAGAGACGATCTTATTTCTGCTGGCGTTTTTGTTGCTTCACAAGATGGCAGAACGAAGAAGGAATGGTATAATTCCAAAGAGTCTGTTGCTGTATGCGATATTAAAATTCGTACTGGATTATCTGAGGTATTATGAAGACAGAAAGATTTTCAGTGCGAACCAGTGGGGATGTCTGCTGGTAGCTGTAAGCGTATTGCTCTATGAGGCAGTACGGCAAATTAGACAAAGAGCGAATAATAAAGTAATATAACGGATATGAGAAAAGAGTTTTGTGGGTGTTGTGCCGGCAGAACTCTTTTGCATTGTTATGCATCCAAAGAAGCTGACGGACAGGTTATGGTGTTTATCAAGCGTTATATTTATTGTAAAAGGTTGGATTCGGAACAAAGTATTTAGAAAAAATTGGGAAATAAGTTTACATAATATAGGTACAAAATATGGGACACATCCTGTTGTAACATAATCTTATCAGAGAGCAAAGCCACTGAAGAATACCAGAAAAGTGGCAGAAAAGCGAAGGAAAAGATAAGAAAAAAGACACAGGGAGGTCACAATTATGCGTGATAATACAGTACATGTAAGAAGAGGAAAGAAACATCCGTCAAGAATGGAAATGATAGTGCTTGCAGCTCTTGCAGCCCTTATGGTAAGCGGCGGAACATTATTACTGCTGGCAGCTTTGCTGGGACAGGATATTACAGACTGGAACCACAGAGCAGCAATTACAGCAGGTCTTTCTCTTGCCGGAGTTGTGTGGGGATGGTTAATCAGGGCAAACCGTTAGACATATCCGTGGGATAAGTACGACATGGTTTTTCGAATTGAGGTTGACGCATTCCCGATAGTTTTCTATAATGAAACTGATTATATTGTACAGGAAAATCAAAAGAAGATTTTCTGTTGTTTTGGAGAAAAAGGGAATTGAAGGAGACGGAAAATGAAGAAAACAATTCGTAAGATAGAGATACTTTTCATGGCATTGATTTGCATTTTTGCCATGTCAGGAATGCCGATGCAGGTATATGCAGGTCCTGCGGATAATTCGCTGGAGACACTGACAGTAGCCGAGGGTTCATTATCACCTGCATTTGAAGGAAGCCGTATGTACTATACGGTACAGGTAGGACAGGATGTAAGCAGCGTGACGGTAAGTGCAAAAACGGTAAATCCGGCAGCAACGATTCAGTCCGGGGTGGGAACCACTACCTTAAAAACAGATGGAGATACAAAGATTGACGTAGTAGTGCAGGCAGAGAATGGAAATCTTGCAACTTATCATCTGACCATAACCAAGTCTGCAACAGGTGCTACAACAAATACAGATACTACAACAAGCACAGACACAGGCAATACTCCGGCGGACAATAATACCGGAGCAGATAATGGCACAGATACAGCCACACCGGACGATACTGTATCTGCCTATACCGTGTCAGAAGATTTCGCAGCAGAACAGATTCCGGCAGATTTTACAGAAGCGCAGGTAACTTATCAGGGAGCTGAATACCGTGGTGCTGCTTTTAACAATGGTAATTTATCTCTTTTATATATGACAGATGCAGCAGGAAATGCAGGCTTTTATGTGGTAAATGGCACCGATGGCAGTGTGTGCCCATATATTCGTATCGATAATGGGGATAATTATCTGATTTTAATGACACCTTCGGCAGTGACTTCCTTTGTACCGGGCGAAGCAACCACGCCTATTCAGGTTGGGGACAGTACATTTGAAGATGCATACACAACAGATACAGAAAATATTTATACCGTATATGGAATGACAAATGATGGGCAGGAAGGCTGGTATAATTACAATACTAGTGATGGAACCTTCAGCGAATACCAGTACAGTGACAGCACGGAGGAGGATGCCGATACCACCTATCTTCAGAATGCATTAAATGACTTAAATGACAAATATACCGCTAGAAAAGACCGGGATTTAAAAATTATTGCCGGATTAATTGTAGTAATCGTAATTCTTATTTTTATCATTATTAATCTGTTGCTTCGTGGAAGAAGAGGTTATGAAGAAGAGGACGATGATGAAATCGAAGAAGCAGTAGATATCTTTGAAGAAGAAAAACGCAGAAAGGCAAAGAAGAAACAGAAATTCGTAGAAGATGCCGGTAAAGTCGAAGAAGAACCGGTCGAAGAAAAAGAGACCAGTGCAGTGAAGGATTTACCGGAGAAAGCAGAGTCAGAAGAAAAAGAAGAAGCGGATTCCGCCGCTCAGTTACCGGAAGAAGTGGCAGAACGGTTAGGCGAAACTGACTTTATGGAAGAATTTGAAGAAGAACCGGAATTTATGTCCGGCAGAAAGAAACGTGAAAAGGAAAAGAGAGAAAAAAAAGAGAAGAAACGGCGGAGCAAAGATATTTTTGATGACGATGATGAAGATAATGGAATCTTTGCAAGCCATGATGACTTTATTGAAAAAGAATCATCAGATGATGATATTGAAGTAATGGATTTAAATGATTTATAAGAGAATTGGCGCGTAGTGACAGGAGGATTTTATGCATAAACCATATACAAAACAAGCGCAAAAAGTAATAGAACTGACGACAAAGGCAGCCAGAAGCATGCATCATAATTATATTGGAACAGAGCACCTTTTACTGGGATTGCTAAAAGAAGGCAGTGGAGTAGCTGCCTGTGTTCTGATGGATGCGGGAGTAGAAGAAACCCGTCTGGTAGAACTGATAGAAGATTTAATTGCTCCATCTTCGGATGTGGCAGTATTAGACCGGAAAGGTTATTCTCCAAGGATTCAGCATATCATTGAGACCGCTGACCAGGAGGCAGAGCGTTTTGACAATGAGAATATCGGAACAGAACACCTTTTAATTGCATTATTGAAAGAGGCAGACTGTGCCGGTGTACGTCTGTTGAATACACTGGGTGTGAATATCCAGAAGATTTATATCGAGACTCTGGTAGCCATGGGAGAAGACGTAAACCACTATAAAGAGGAGATTGCGGCAAGCAAATCCGGAAAAAAGAAAGCAGTAGAAGTAACGCCAACCTTAGACCAGTATTCCAGGGATTTAACTGCTATGGCAGCCTATGGTGAGATAGACCCGGTGATTGGCAGAGAGGCAGAGATTGCCCGCGTGATTCAGATTTTAAGCCGCAGGACGAAAAATAATCCATGCCTGATTGGAGAGCCGGGAGTTGGAAAGACAGCTATTGCAGAAGGACTTGCCCAGCGTATTGCATCCGGACTGGTTCCGGATACAGTCCGGGGAAAACGAGTGGTAACACTGGATTTATCCGGAATGGTAGCAGGCTCTAAATACCGTGGAGAATTTGAAGAGCGGATTAAGAAAGTCATTCGTGAAGTGGCAGAAGCAGGAAATGTACTTCTTTTCATAGATGAACTTCATACCATTATCGGAGCAGGTGGAGCGGAAGGCGCTATTGATGCATCCAATATTTTAAAGCCATCCCTTGCCCGTGGAGAAATACAATTAATCGGAGCAACCACATTAGAAGAATACCGTAAATATATTGAAAAAGATGCAGCCCTGGAACGTCGTTTCCAGCCGGTAACGGTGGAAGAACCGACGGAAGAGCAGGCAATAGAAATATTAAAGGGATTAAGAGAACGCTATGAGAAGCATCATCATGTACAGATTACAGATGCCGGAATTGAAGCCGCAGTGAAGCTGTCTGCCCGTTATATTGCAGACCGTTATCTGCCGGATAAGGCTATTGATTTGATGGATGAGGCTTCCTCGAAGGTTCGCCTTGGCGGATTTAAAATGCCGGAGAAGATTAGTGAACTGGAACGTAAGGCTGCTCAGTTAGAGGACGATATGGAGACGGCATTGATGGAACAGCGGTTTGAAGATGCCGGGGCAATCCGCAAGGAGAAGGAAGCTGCCCGGAAGAAATACGAAAAGCAGGTGGAAAAATACCATCGGGATGCAGACAAGAAGAAACTGGTTGTCGGAGAAAATGAAATTGCAGAAATTGTATCTGACTGGACAAAGATACCGGTGAAGAGACTGGCAGAGGGCGAGGCTGCACGTCTCAACCGTCTGGAAAAGACACTGCATAAGCGTGTAGTAGGACAGGAAGAGGCAGTCAGTGCAGTGGCAAGAGCAGTCAGAAGAGGACGGGTAGGATTAAAAGATCCGCATCGTCCGATAGGTTCCTTCCTTTTCTTAGGACCGACCGGAGTTGGTAAAACAGAGATAACAAAGGCACTGGCAGAGGCTGTCTTTGGCGATGAGCAGGCAATGATTCGTGTTGATATGTCAGAGTACATGGAGAAGCACAGTGTTTCTAAAATGATTGGTTCACCGCCAGGTTATGTAGGTTATGAAGAAGGCGGCCAGCTCAGCGAAAAGGTCAGAAGAAAACCATATTCTGTTATTCTTTTTGATGAAATTGAAAAGGCACACCCGGATGTATTTAATGTATTGCTTCAGGTACTGGATGATGGACAGATTACAGATGCCCAGGGCAGACGGGTAGATTTTAAGAATACGATTATTATTATGACTTCCAATGCAGGGGCGCAGTCTATCATTGCACCGAAGAAGCTTGGATTTGCTGCAGGCGAAGATGAAAAGAAGAATTATGAATACATGAAAAATGGTGTAATGGAAGAAGTCCAGAGAATCTTTAAGCCGGAGTTCTTAAACCGAATTGACGAGACCATTGTATTCCGGGCTCTCAATAAAGAGGACATGAAGAAGATTGTCACCATTTTAAGCAAATCTTTAATTGACCGGTGTGAAAAACAGATGGGTATCCATCTGACCATAACCGGCAGCGTAAAAGGATACATTGCTGAGAAGGCATACAATCCGAAATATGGAGCAAGACCATTGCGGCGTATGATACAGACACAGATAGAAGATATGCTGGCAGAAGAGATTTTATCCGGTAAAATCAAGCCGGGAGATGATGTGGAAATCCGCATGGTAAAAAAGGAAATAAAAACCGTTGTGAATTCATCAAAATAACTGGAAAAATGTGTCGAGATAAGCTATAATATTTTCATAAAATTTACGAAAAAGCCATCGTGGGATAGTGGCTTATAGGAGGATAAAAAATGGCTGTAGTTGCAGAATTAATTCGTTCAGAAGCAAACGGAACAATCAGTTTTGGAGATTATACACTGGGAGCAAAATCCAAACTGGACAATTTTGAACATGCGGGAGATTTGTACAAAGTTAAGACATTTCGTGAGATTACCAAATTAGAGAGAAATGGAATGTTTGTATATGAATCTGTTCCAGGAACTGCAGTTACAAATATGGCAGCATCCGAAAACGGTGTGGAATTTGAAGTAGAAGGACCGGAAGATGCAGAGATTACACTTGGCTTAATGGAAGAGACAGAGTATGATGTATTTGTAGCAGGAAAATCAATTGGTCAGATGAAGACCAATTTAGGTGGTAAATTAACACTTAGCGTTGAATTAGATCCGGAAACTCCGGTTGCAGTAAAAGTATCCAGAGTATAAATGGATATATCAATAAGATGATAAGAAAGAGAATCCAATTCCAGCGGATTGGGTTCTCTTTTTACTAATTTGCGCGAGTAGCGAGAAAAAATCCGGGAGAAAAGAAGAAACTAAGCTCGTAAAGGGTGTTTCTCGCAGTTGCCGGTAGGTAAGAAAGACAGTTATTGCAAGAATAAGGGGGAAAATAGATGGCAAAGGGAAAAGTAACCGTATTTTTCTGCCAGGACTGTGGCTATGAATCATCCAAATGGATGGGACAGTGTCCGGGATGCGGCGGGTGGAATACTTTTGTAGAAGAAGTGATAGATAAATCAGCACCTGCAAAAGTGCGGAAGGAAGCAGCAAAAGCAGAAGTTGTAAAAATTGCAGATATTAAAGCAGGACGGGAAGAGCGGCTGACTACAGGACTAAAAGAGTTAGACCGGGTTTTGGGAGGTGGAATCGTAAAAGGTTCCCTTGTTTTAGTCGGTGGAGATCCTGGAATTGGAAAATCCACGCTGCTTTTACAGGTGTGCCGGAATCTTTCCATGCAGAAGACCGATGTATTATATATTTCCGGAGAGGAATCCCTGCAGCAGATAAAAATTCGTGCAGAGCGTATCGGAGAATTTGGCGATACTTTATCACTGCTTTGTGAGACCAATCTGGATACTATCAAAGAAGTGATTAACAGAACAAAACCGGAAATCGTGGTCATTGACTCAATTCAGACCATGTATAATGAAAATATTACATCGGCGCCTGGCAGTGTTTCCCAGGTCCGGGAAGCAACCGGAGTTCTGATGCAGATTGCAAAGGGGCTTGGTATTTCTATTTTTATTGTCGGCCATGTGACCAAAGAGGGTGTTGTGGCAGGTCCCCGTGTGTTAGAACATATGGTAGATACGGTATTGTATTTTGAAGGTGACCGTCATGCGGCATATCGTATATTGCGTGGCGTGAAGAACCGTTTTGGTTCCACGAATGAGATAGGTGTATTTGAAATGTGTAATGAAGGGTTAAGGGAAGTGGAAAATCCTTCAGAATATATGTTAAGTGGAAAGCCGGAAGGAGCATCCGGTTCTGTAGTGGCATGCTCTATGGAGGGAACCCGTCCGATTCTTTTGGAAATACAGGCACTGGTGTGCCACAGCAATTTTGGAATGCCAAGAAGAACAGCTGCAGGAACGGATTATAATAGGGTCAATCTTCTGATGGCTGTATTAGAAAAGAGACTGGGACTGTCTTTAAGTTCCTGCGATGCATATGTAAATATTGCCGGGGGTATCCGTATGAATGAACCCGCAATTGATTTAGGTATTGTGCTTGCGATTGTATCCAGCTATAAAGATGTTCCGATTGATGAGAAGACCATCTGTTTTGGGGAAGTAGGACTAAGTGGTGAAGTACGCGCAGTCAGTATGACAGCACAGCGTGTGCAGGAAGCTGAGAAGCTTGGCTTTACCACCTGCATTCTACCTGAAGTTTGTAAAGCAGGATTGAAGAAGAATTCAAATATAAATGTAGTGGGTGTCAGCAACGTACAGGATGCCATCCGCTATATTTTATCCAAAGAAAAATGAATTGAGCACACAATTCAAACAATTTAGATAAAAAACGACAAATGACCTACTTTAATAAATATGGCAAAATCGTGTTGACATCCCGAAAATGACGTGCTATTATAAAACTCCACCGCGCAGGAAACACCTGTTGCGGCGGGAGATAAGAATTAAAAAAATGAAAAAAGTTGTTGACAAAAGCTGACAGACATGATATTCTGTAAAAGTTGCAGGTC